>Ga0163144_10007344_pt1 | contig 24163 bp, 23 predicted proteins | sample OliLak19BULKMAT1_FD_123175 | JGI IMG/M metagenome (GOLD analysis project Ga0163144, IMG submission 123175) | Freshwater microbial mat bacterial communities from Lake Vanda, McMurdo Dry Valleys, Antarctica - Oligotrophic Lake LV.19.BULKMAT1 | ecosystem: Environmental > Aquatic > Freshwater >...
GTTGATGACGTTCAGATCTACGACAACGCTCTCAGCGACTCGGACATCGCCTTCCTCTTCGCCAACCCGGGCCAAACCATCCCGGAGCCAATCGGCCTTTCGCTGCTGGCAATTGGCGGCTTGGCCCTCCTCCGCCGGCGGCGTTAACATTTTGTAGCGAGTCCGGAAAGCGGGACAGTCCGGAAAGCGGGACAGGTTTGATTTTCTCGCATAAAACTTTGACGGAAGAGAATAAGGGGTCAGCATTCAATTCCCAATTCAAATGATATCCGTTTAGTCCGCCCCATTGGGTACCTTTAGCTAACTCATCCAGATGATTCATGCTCGCCCTTTCCATCCGCCAACCCTACGCCGAGGAAATCCTTCGCGGGATTAAGACGGTGGAGTATCGCGGTCGCAAGACCGGCATTGTTGGGCAGCGGTTTTACATTTACGCGGCGAAAGCAGAAAAGGTGACGCACATCGTCCACTCCTCTGATCGGGCGAGGCGGGTGGGGCGGGGCCAAGTATGCTTCCTGTGCGTACGCCACGCGTACATGAATGTACGCCAAGCTTTCATGTAAGGGCGCCAGGCTTTCATGTAAGGGCGCCACGCTTTCATGTAAGTGCGCCACGCTTTCATGTAAGTGCGCCGTACTTACATGTAAGGGTGCCACGCTTTCGTGTACGCGTGGAAGGATATGGGACGCACGGCCGATCGGGGGGCGAAGGGGGTGGCGGCGCGTAAGTGGCGGTGTGGGCTGAGCATAACGTGCGCCTGGCGGGGCGTTGTGCGGCAGGGCGGGGGGCATGGGTGGCGGGCGGGGGCGGGGCGGGACGGGGGGGCGAAACGGGGCAGTTTCGTAGGGTCCGCTTTAGCGGACGGGGCACGCCCCACGACGTGGAAGCTTCTTCCGCGACAGGGTGATTCGTCACCAAGTCGATCAGCGCATCTGCGAGCTGTCGCCAGCGATCGGGCTCGAATCCCCATTCGAGGAAGAACGCCGATTTGCCACCATTGTCGGGGTGCACTGACGAAAGCAGATAGCGTACAATTTTCGCTTCGCTCACATCGGCCCGATGAACATGCTCTAAGAATTCTGGCATCACGCACTTTCAATCCCAAACCTCAACAACATCCTCGGCAGCACATCATCCAGCCGTTCGATCTCCACGTCGCCCAGTTCGATCAACCGCAACCCGTGCTTCGCGTAGATCGCCTGTTTGAAGTGAAGGAGGGGAACAGGTCCAATTAATGGCGAAAAGGTAGCGAATCGTCACGCCGTCGCGCACGCGCCGCGTTTGAGGAATTGGCCGTCGGACTGGGTGCCGGTGTATTGGCCGTTGTCGATGATGACCTTGCCGCGACTTAAAACCGTTTCGACGGTGCCTTTGATTTTCATTCCTTCAAACAAGTTGTAGTCGCAGTTGGTGTGGTGGGTGGCGGCGCTGCGGGTTTGGTCCTTCGTGGGGTCGAAGAGGACGAGGTCGGCATCAGAACCGACGGCGATCGTGCCCTTTTTGGGGAATAGGCCGAACATCTTGGCGCTGGCGGTGCTGGTGAGGTCGACGAACTTGTTGAGCGAGAAGCCGCGTTCGACGACCGAGCCGTGGTAGACCATGGCGAGGCGGTCTTCGACGCCGGGGCCACCGTTGGGGATTTTGGTGAAGCTGTCGCGGCCCAGTTCCTTCTGGGTCTTGAAGTGGAACGGGCAGTGGTCGGTGCTGACTTCCTGCAGGTAGCCGAGGCGTAAACCGTTCCACAGCGGCTCAATGTTTTCCTTGCCGACGAGCGGGGGGGTGAAGATGTACTTGGCACCCTCGAAGTTGGGCAGGTCGTAACGGCTTTCGTCGAGGAAGAGGTATTGCGTGCACGTTTCACCGAACGCGGGGTTGCCGGCGTCGCGGGAGCGCTGCAGTTCGATCATCGCGGCTTCGCAGGAGACGTGGACGATGAAGACGGGGGATTTAGCGAACGCAGCGACATTGCAGGCGCGGGCGACACCGTCGGCCTGCATGATGGGGGGACGGCTGGCCGCGTGGTACTTGGGTTCGAGTTTGCCGGCGGCGACGAGCTCGTTGATCTTTTCGGTGATGGCAACACCGTTCTCGGCGTGGACGAGCGTCATGCCACCGGCGGCGCCGGCGCTCTGCATCACGCGGAACATCGTCTGGTCGTCAATCATGAACACGCCGGGGTAAGCGAGAAAGATCTTGAAGGTCGTGATGCCCTGGTCGATGACTTTGGCGAATTCCTTCTCGTGGCGTGGCTCGTACTCGGTGACGGCCAGGTGATAGCTGTAGTCGATCGCGCACCGGCCGGCGGCCTTGGCGTGCCAGTCGTCGATCGTCTGTTGGAACGTCTTGCCTTTGAACTGGATGGCGAAGTCGATAATCGTCGTGGTGCCACCGAACGCCGCGGCGCGGGTGCCGGATTCGAAGTCGTCGGACGAGACCGTGCCACCGAAGGGGAGTTCCATGTGAACGTGGGGGTCGATGCCACCGGGCATGACGAGCTTGCCGGCAGCGTCGATGACCTTGTCGGCGGTGGCAGCCGGTGGAAAGGTCGCAGCGAGGTTGCGACCGATCGCGGTGATGGTTTCCCCTTCGATCCAGACGTCGGCGTGGTAGTCATCCGTGGCCGTGATGATGCGGCCGTTCTTGATCAGGGTGTTCATGCGAGGGTTAGGGTAACGACCGTTGGTTGGGGCCGCTACGGAAATCATTGCGCCTGCGCGAAGGCGGTCGCGGGAAGGGTACAACCCGCACGAACGGGCAGCAAGGCGGTTGGCAAAGAAGAGACGCGAAGGCGCCAAGGGCGCGAAGACGGACGCGAAGGAGAGGCAGAAGCATTTCTTCGCGAATTTCTTCGCGCCCTTCGCGCCCTTCGCGACTTCGCGTCTCTGCTGTCTTAATCGTTCCTTGGGATACGATTAAACGCGCGCCGCCATGCCACGGGCGTGGTGTTTGACGTGGGCGTCTTCGGTCGAGGCGAGCGTGAGGACACCATCTCGCGGAGCCATTCTTCGGATGAGGAAGTAGCCGATGATGCCACCGATGACCAGGCCGATGCTGATGATCATGCTGAAGCTGAACGCCCCCAGGCTTGTCTCGGCGACGGCGGGCTCGGAGCGCAGCAGTTCCAGGACGAAGCGCGTAGAGCCTTCCAGCACCATCATCAATATGAAGATACTCCCCTGCGCGTGCGGAAGCGTGAAGAACGCCACCAGCACCGCAGCAAGGAAGAACGCGGTGAAGGCGCTGTAGAGCTGCGCGGGATAAACTTCCTGCGACCGGTTGGTGGCCATCAGCTGATTCGCTTCTGCAGCGCCAAACTCGGCCCGCAGCTCGGCGGGGGATTTTAACACCAGTCCACCGCGATCGCTGGGGCGGACGACCTCGGGTGAGGCTTCGAGCCGGTCGGCATAAAACTCTTCGACGTGCGCGTTGCTGTAATACGGAAACGTGACGCCCAGGTGCGGGTTGGTGCAGACGGCGCCGTAACAGCAACCGTTCATAAAGCACCCGATGCGCCCGAACGCCAGACCGATCATGAGGGCCGGCGCGATCACGTCCATACCGTGACGGATGGGGACGCGCTTCAACAGGCCGTAAGCGATCGCGCAGGGCATGCCGAGCAGAAAGCCCCCGTAATAGGTCAACCCACCACTGCGGATGTTGGCGGCGTCTTTGAAATTGTCCCACGCCGATCGCGACACATCCGTGTAGACGTGCCAGTTCTCCAGAACGTGCGACAACCGCGCACCGATGACGCCGGTGATAAGCGCGATGAGGCCCGCGTTGACGACGATTTCAGGGTCCAGACCCGTACGCCGCGCGAGGTACTTGGCGAGCTGGGTCGCGCAGAGGAAACCGATGACCATCAACAGCCCATAGCTATAGAGTGGGATGTTAAGGCCGGGGATGGTGAAGAGTTCTTGGAGCATGGGGAAGTAAGGATGAAGGCGGAAGGATGAAGGATGAAAAAAGCGAAGAACGTCCTCGTCTTATTCACCCTTCATCCTTATTTTTAGGGCGTTACCGTGATGTTATCAATTAACCGCGTGTTACCGACCCGGGCCGCGACGGCGAGCACGACCGGGCCGGTAATGTTCTCTAGCTGGTCCTTGAGCGTATCCGGGTCGACGACGGCGACGTAGTCGATCGACATGTGCTTTTCGAGCAGGGTGCGCTTCATGATCGTCAGCAATCGCTGCGGTTGGCGGATGCCGTTTCCGATCTCGGTCTCGGCGAGCCGCAGGCCACGGTTGATCGACAAGGCCCGCTCGCGCTCAGTGGGGGACAGGTACTGGTTGCGGCTGCTCATCGCCAGGCCGTCGGGGTCGCGCAGCGTGGGGCAACCGACGATCTCGACGGGGAAGTCCAACCCTTCCACCATGCCGCGCAGGACGCGAAGTTGCTGAAAATCCTTCTGACCGAAGAGCGCGGCGGTCGGTTGGACGACGTTAAACAACTTCGCGACGACCTGGCAGACCCCCTTGAAGTGACCGGGGCGGTGTTTGCCTTCAAGCTGGGTTGTGAGTGACGGCAGATCGATCGTCGCATCGGGCACGCCGGGCTTGTACATCTCCTCGGCCGACGGGTTGAAAACGAGGTCGACGCCGGTGGCTTCCAGTTTCTGCAGGTCGTCGAAGGTGGGGCGGGGGTACTTGGTGAAATCTTCGCGCGGGCCAAACTGGGTCGGGTTGACGAAGATGCTGACGACGACGTGCTGCCCATGCCGCTTGGCGGCCTCGACGAGCGACAGGTGGCCGGCGTGCAAGGCGCCCATGGTCGGCACGAACGCGACGCGCCCCGACATCTTCGCCCGCTCGGCCCGGCATTCGAGAATAGTTTGACTGACGATCACGCGGTCGAGCGTATCGATTCGACGATGAAAGGCAATGTAACGCGACGCGATCGACGGATTCGCGCAAGAGTAAGAAATGCCATCACGCCGCTTGCTTTTGGGCGTTTCAGTTGATTGCATCGAGAGAACGAAGCTGCAGATCTATGACAGCCCGTCGAGCAAGTTCCGAATGCTCTGCTGCAACGTCGGGTGGACCACGTCACCAGCAATCTCGGCAAGCGGGTCGAGCACGAAGCGGCGTTCGTGCATCAGTGGGTGCGGGACGAGCAGGTCGTCGGTCGCGATGATCTGGTCGCCGTAGAGCAGCAGATCCAGATCGATCGGTCGTGGCTCCCATTTTTCCCGGCGGACGCGGCCGATGTCGCGCTCGATCTCTAACAATCGGTGCAACAACCGCATCGGTGGCAACATCGTCGACACCGCAGCGGCGGCGTTGAGGTACGACGGGGAATTGGCCGGCCCACCCATCGCTGAGGTCTCGTAGAATCGGCTGACCTGATCGACGGTGATACCTGCGGTGCCTTTCAAACAATCGATTGCCGTGCGCAGGTTTCCCTCGCGGTCGCCAACATTGGCACCCAAGGCGATGTAGGCAGCGGTGGGGTGTAACGTCATGAGAACTAAATCTGAGCGATGCGTTTGAGGCCCCTCAACCATGTACCCATGGGCGAGTTCAGGGTGAGGGTGATTTCTCCGAATGGCGAACGTCTCTCGTCACTCGAAATCACCCTCACCCAGCCTCTCCCGGAGTACCGGGAAAGGGGCCGGAGAGTCAATCCTGCGCAATTTGCGTTTACCTTGCCGTTTCCACAAGCACTTCATGTTCGATTGCGCCCCCGTCGGCGCGGTAGAACCGGCTGCGGATCTGGGTTTTGCCACCGGGTTTGCAGAGGATGTCGGGAAGTGGGGCTCCGCCGCGTGGTTCGAGGTAGAGCTGTTCGCGGGTGAAGGGTTTGCCGTCGATGCCGCTGAAGTAGACGACGACATTGGGGTCGGTTTCCCAGCGGATGTTGCCTATCGAGTAGCTCAGTCGATAGCCACCGCCCATCGCGCGGTTTTTGAACGCGTTCATGTCGGTGAACTTTAAGCCTTCCCCATTAAGACCTTTCAGCAAGTCCGCCAATACATTCTGCCGTTCGAGCAGTGTCGCGGCGGAGGTCGGTTGCAGGTTGGCGGCGTACTCGGCGAAGCGGTCCTGGAAACCCTTGGTGTTGTCCGAAAACGCCTCGCGAAACGCCGCGTCGGCGGGGGTGCCGGTGTTGGTCATCTTTAGCAGCTTTACCAAGCGGTCGCGATACTTGGGTTTGCCACCGTTCTCCGTGCCGGCGTTGACCAGGAAGTGGACCATGGCCCAGGCCTGGTTGTACTGCACACCACCGCGCTCGACGTCGGTGGTCAGCGTGTGGTTCCACTCATCGAGCGTGATGGGGAGAAAATCGTCGAACGGAACGAGCTTGCGGGCCTTAACGTCCGAATGCAACTGGCGCGTACGCCGTGGCGGCACCTGGTTGAGCATGAACGACTTGCCCGTCCAGATCGCCTCTTCAAACAGCTGCGCGAGCCCTTCGTTCAACCACGGAGGCAATGAACCACTGATGGACCGGAATGCGAATTGGTGAAACGCTTCGTGTTGCAGCGTCCGCCGCATGGCGTCACGGCCTTGGCCTTCGAGGTAGGACGCCAACTGGTTGCGATCGGGAATGAACACCCCACCACTATTGGCCAGCCGGTTGTTCGTGAACTTCATGTAGTCCATGCGCTTGGCAAAGACGTACACCTCGAACCTGGCGCTGTCGTTGGCGTCGGCCTTCTTGAAATCGGCCAATCGGCGGTCGTATTCCTCGTACATCCCATCCAGACGAGCCGCGAGGTCTTTCGCCAGGGCATTGTCGACGTCGGTGTGCAACGTGTAGTGCCGCGTCTCGATTTCACGCAGGTTGGCGGCGAAGGTGGACGACGCAAAGCAGATGAGGAGAACAAACACGAACCGAAGATCGCGAGCAGCGGCGGTAAATAAAGCCATCATGCGATCCTCGGAAGTTTGACCCCTCTCCCGGTGCTCCGGGAGAGGCTGGGTGAGGATGATTTCGAGGGACGCGAAGTTCTCGCCATTCCCAATCACCCTTACCGTGAGGTCTCCCATGAGTACATAAGAGAGGGACCGGAAAGTCGCTCGCGGTTCAACAGCGTTTTTACTTTCCCGCCAGCATCACTATCATCACCGGACTTTTCGCAGTGAGCAATATGAGCGACCCGCAGCAGACGACGAACGAATACGAACAGGAACGCCGTGCGAAGCTTCAGAAGCTTCGGGACCTGGGTGTGGACCCCTACGGCAGCGCTACGCCGGGCATTCAATCATTGGCTGCCATCCGCACCCAATTCAAGCCGGAATTTGGTCAGGATGGTGGTCCGGTCGTCAAAGCAGCAGGGCGAATCATCCTCAAACGCGACTTTGGCAAGAAGCTCAGCTTTCTCACCCTCCGCGACGATACCGGCGACCTGCAGGTCGCCCTCGACGCCAAGCGTCTCCCTGAGGCCGCTTGGGGCGTTCGTGACTTGCTCGACCTGGGGGATCAAATCGTCGTCGAAGGCCCGCTCGGCGTGACCAAGACCGGTGAAGCGACCATCTGGTCCACATCTCTCGCGATGGCGAGCAAGTCCCTGCTGCCACCCCCGGCTAAGCACGAGGGGCTGACGGACATCGAGCAGCGCTACCGCCAGCGGTATGTCGACCTCTGGAGCAACCCCGATGTCATGCGCACGATGCAACTCCGCATCCGCATCGTCGACGAGGTCCGCCATTACCTGCGCGAGCGAGGTTACCTAGAAGTCGAAACCCCGATGCTCCAACCCCTGCACGGCGGCGCCGCGGCGCGACCGTTCACGACGCACCATAACGCGCTGGACATCCCGCTATTCCTCCGCATCGCCCCCGAACTGTACCTGAAGCGACTCCTCGTCGGTGGGTTCACCAAGGTCTTCGAAATCAACCGCAACTTCCGCAACGAAGGCATCAGCCCCCGACACAACCCCGAGTTCACCATGCTCGAAGCCTACGAGGCCTACGGCTCGTGGGAAACGATGGCGGATTTGGTCGAAGGCATGATCTGCCACATCGCGCAAAAAGTGTTCGGCACGCTGAAGATCGAACACAAGAACGCCGCGGGGGAAGTGACGAAGACAATCAATCTGACGCGGCCGTGGCGGCGGGTGAGTATGCATGACCTTTTGAAGGAGCGGCTTGGAATCAAGTGGGACAAAGAGCAGTCCTTGGAAATAACCGATCCTGACTTGTTCGAGGTATTGCGTAATGATATCGGTGACAAAGCCAACCGGATCTTCGATCTTATTGTTTCCCGACTTCCAGAGGGTGATGCTCGAGTGCAGGCGGCCGACCACTACGCGGACATTTGGGCCCTGCGAAAAGCCGTCGAACTTGAAACTTTGACACCGGCTGAGCAATTGGTTGCCGTGTATGAAAAACTCATCGAGCCCACGCTGATCGACCCAACCTTTGTCACCCAAGTCCCCTCTGTCGTCATCCCTCTGGCCCGCGAGAACAAGGCCGACCCGTTCTTCGCCGACGTGTACGAACTGGCGATCAACGGCCAGGAAATCTCGCCTGGCTACACCGAATTGAACGATCCGGACGTTCAGGCGAAACATTTCGCCCACCAGGTGGGTGATAAGGAAGAGCAGCAGAAGGTCGATGAAGACTTCCTGAACTCTTTGAAGTTCGGCATGCCGCCCGCTGGTGGTTTTGGTCTGGGCGTCGATCGGTTGGTCATGATGCTGACGGGCTCGGAAAGCATCCGCGATGTGATTTTGTTTCCGTTGATGAGACCCTATTGAGCCGCGCGTTTATCTGGGATGAATGGAATGAAGATCACATTGCCAAACACGGTATCGACCGCGCCGAGGCACAGCACGTAATCGAGCGCAAGCGGCCACCGTTTCCGCGCGACATCGGGGACGGCAAGTATCTCGTTCACGGCCAAACTGAAGAAGGCCGATACCTGCAAGTGATCTATTCTTTGCGATCGACGGGCGAAATCGACTACGAGTCGATGACGTTGGAGGATATCATCGCTCTTCCGGAAGATGACCGGCCTGCGTATTACGTCGTGCACGCGAGCGACCTGACCACGAGCGAACGTCACGGACTTCGACGGAAACGCCCATGAAAAAGACCAAGGTAAAATCCTTCTTTGAGATGACGGCCGACGAGCGTGATCGCCAGGTCGCGAAATATGATCGAACCATCGACCTGTCGAAAACGAGGCCCTTGACGAAGCAGCAACGGCTGCTGCACGAAATGGTCGTCGCCAATCCCCGCCCGCGCACGAAGGTCACCTTGGAGGTGGACGTCGCGATCAAAGACGTGGCGGATAAGTTGGCCAAAAAGCGGGGCGTCTCGCTCGATCGCATTTTTGAACTGGGCGTCAAAGGCATGGCCGCATCCTCTGGCCGCTAGCAGGAAGCATCTTTGTACAAACTCCACCTCATCCGCAAATACCTCTTCAAACGCCGCATTGCGTGGGTTTCCCTCGCTGCCGTCATGATGTGCGTGGCGATGGTGCTGGTCGTCATCAGCGTCATGGGCGGGTGGCTGAAGATGTTCAAAGAGTCCTTTCACGGGCTCAGTGGGGACGTGATCGTTCAGGGGACGCTGCTCAGTGGGTTTCCGAATTACGAGGAGATGATCGAGAAGATCGAGAAACTGCCCACCGTCGAGGCTGCGGTGCCGTTGATCAAGACGTTTGGCGTCATCAATATCGACAACCAGCAGTCGAGCGGTGTGCAGGTCATCGGTTACCCGATTGAACAGATCGGTCGGGTGAACGATTTTCCCAAGTCACTTTACCTGCAATATCAGCAATACGTCGACGCAGCGGCGGACAAGAAAAACACGAAGGAAGAACGGGCCGAGGCACAGCGGAAGGCAGACGAGGGGGCGAAGAACCCATCGTTCAAGCTGCCGTTCTCCGCAGAGACGTACCGCAGCCGGTTTCCCAACGCAGCGAGAGACGACAAAGGCAACCTCATCAACGACCCCGCGACCGAGTGGCCGGGCCTCATTGCAGGGTCGGGCGTACTGGACATCCGTAAAGGCAAAGACGGTCAAATCATCGGCCGTGAACCGTTTCTCTATAAGTTGCCGGTCTATATGACCATGCCGCGCATCGGGACCGACCAGAAGCCCGACCAGACCGCGACAGCGAGTCGGAATTTCTGGATCGTCGACGACAGCCGGACGAAGTTGTGGCAATACGATTCGAGCACCGTTTACGTGCCGTTCGACGTGCTGCAGAAGGACCTGGACATGGGTCCAAAGCGCTTCAAGAACAAGCGCACCGGCGAATGGGAAAACGAGCCCGGCCGGGCCAGTGAAATCAACGTGAAGGTCAAACCGGGCGTCGACCTGCAGGTGGCCAAAGCCGAGATAGAAAGCGTCGTCCGGCAGGTGCAGGGCCTGCCAACCGACGTCGAAAGGGTCGGCTTGGAAAACGTGAAGGTGCAGACGTGGCTCGAAAGCCAGGCGATCTACATCGGAGCGATCGAGAACGAAATCTCATTGGTTACGACGCTTTTCGGCATGATCAGCATCGTGGCGATCTTCCTGATCTTCTGCATCTTCTACATGATCGTCGTCGAGAAAACGCGCGACATCGGCATCATCAAATCCGTAGGCGCCACGAGCGGTGGTGTGGCGGCGATCTTCCTTGGCTACGGCGCTGCGATTGGTGTTGTGGGCGGGATATTGGGCCTGGGTCTGGGCACCGCGATTGTCTGGAACATCAACGAAATTCATGGCCTGCTAGGCTATGTCGGTGTGGTCATCTGGAAACCCGAGGTCTACGCGTTCGATACGATTCCGAACGTCGTCAACCCGTGGTCAGCGGGGATCATTGCAGCGGTGGCGGTTGTGTCGTCGATCCTGGGGGCGCTGGTCCCAGCCATTCGAGCGGCACGATTGAACCCCGTCGAAGCGTTGCGGTGGGAATAGTCCGATGACCAAAACGCACACCATGAACACCGCCAACCGATCTTCCAAGTCGTTCCTCAGCGCCCGGCGACTGACGAAGTCGTTTAAGATGGGGGACAGCCTCGTCACCGTACTGAAGAACGCCGACATCGACATCGCCGAGGGGGAATTTGTCGCGATCGAAGGAAGGTCGGGTTCAGGAAAGAGCACCCTGTTGCACTTACTGGGCGCGCTCGACGAGGTGGACGATGGCACCATCGATTTTGAAGGCAAAGATCTGGCCCACATGTCCGGCCGCGACCGCAGTCGGTTGCGGAACACGCAGTTCGGGTTTGTCTTTCAGTTTTATCATCTGCTGCCGGAACTGAACGTCCTGCAGAACGCGATGCTGTCTCCGATGATCGAGCACAGCTGGCTCACGTTCCGGTCAAAGAAGCGGGAAATTCTCGATCGGGCGACAGAAGTCCTGTCGTCCCTGGGCATGTCGCATCGATTGGCCCATCGTCCCAACCAGCTCTCGGGGGGTGAACGCCAACGGGTGGCGATCGCGCGGGCATTGATGAACTCGCCACGCGTGCTGTTTGCGGATGAACCAACCGGAAACCTCGATGCCGACACCGGGCGGCAGATCATGGACGTACTGGAAGGCCTTCATCGCGATAAGAATCAGACAATTGTGATGGTCACCCACGACCGCGCACTGGCGAGGGAAGCGGATCGGGTGTTAGTATTGCGAGACGGTGCCTTGGCGCCGGTGGAATAGAAAGCGTTCAGGAATTGTGCGGAGTGTGAAATTCGGGGCTATGAACGGGCCTAAAACCGTTCGGCCGTCCGAATGGCGCATTCCGCATCGTCGTCGTTGGAGATGGTTATGTCCCTGCAGGTTTGGGTCGACGGCAAGCACGTCGACAAAGAGCGCGCCACGGTGTCCGTGTACGATCACGGGATCCTCTACGGCGACGGCGTCTTCGAAGGCCTTCGACTGTATAGCGGGAAGATCTTCCGCACCGAGCAGCACATGCGCCGGCTGTTCGACAGCGCCAAGGCCATCCGCCTGCAGATCCCCTACACCGCCGAGCAAATGACCGCTGCGATCTACGAGACGGCCAGGATCAACAAACTGACCGACTGCTATGTCCGCCTGGTCGTCACGCGCGGGATCGGGGCGTTGGGCATCGACCCGATGAAGTGCGCGTCACCGACCGTCTTCATCATCACGGACCTGATCGCGGTTTACCCGAAGGAACTGTACGAGAAGGGCGTTCCGGTGATCGTGTCATCGATCGTCCGCAATCACCCCAACGCGCTGTCACCACGCATTAAGAGCTTGAATTACCTGAACAACGTGCTGGCCAAGATCGAGGCCAACGACGCCGGCGTGCCCGAGGCAATCATGCTGAACAGCGCGGGCAACGTGTCGGAAGGCACCGTTGAAAATATCTTCCTGGCGCGAGATGGCGTCGTCTTTACGCCGTCCCTGTCCGAAGGCATTCTGGAAGGTGTGACACGCGGGGTGATGATTGAGTTGTGCAAGCGGTTGGACATTCCGATCGTCGAGCGCGTCGTCGAACGGCACGACCTCTACATCTGCGACGAATGCTTCTTCACCGGCAGTGGCGCCGAGGTCATGCCGGTTAACAAAATCGATGGTCGATTGGTCGGAAATGGGGCTGTTGGCCCCCTGACCAAGAAACTGACCGACGCATTCCACCGCTATGTTCGGGAAGAGTAAGCGCCGGAAAATGCGAGGGGGAAGTTGGAAGATTGAGGATAGCGAGCGCCCAGTGAGGTTTCCTTCCGTTATCCTCTATCGTCCATCGTCGTTTCTGAGCAAATAAGGCAGGCGGCTTGGATTGACACCACCCCCATCCCCGGCTAGATTTTTGACCCACATTTGATCTTTTGGAGGTATCGATGCAGGAATATGAAACGTTGAAGAAGTTAGTCGTCGAAGCCGAAGACGACGTGAACAAGGCCCTCGGTGGCAACAAGGCCGCCGGCACCCGCGTCCGGAAGAAGATGCAGGAGATCAAGGCCGCCGCCCAGGAAGTTCGCAAGAAGGTTCTCGAAGGTCGCGAAGCCGAACCTGGCGTTGCCTAATTGCGGTATCTTCGCGGTTGCGACGTCAACCGTGACGACAACACTTCAATGAAGAATACCAAGAGGGTAAAAGGCAACCTGCCTTTTACCCTCTTCTTTCACTCAAAAATTATGCCCCCGCAATTCCTCTTTGACATCAGTGGCATCGACCTCAACCGCGTTCTGTACGACAAATCCTTCATTAAAGAGATCAACCCGCACCGCGGAGATTTCGAGCAGCTTGACGCGATCGTCCATGCGGATGAGGTCGGTGAGCGCATGATCGGGTTTAAGGATGTGAAAGCCGACGAGTTCTGGGTAGCGGGGCACATTCCCGGCCGACCGTTGTTTCCGGGCGTGCTGATGCTTGAGTCGGCCGCGCAACTTTCTTCCTTCTACGTGAAACACATCATGAAGTGGCCGGGCTTCATCGGATTTGGAGGTGTGGACAAGGTCCGTTTCCGACAAGCGGTTCAGCCCGGTCAGCGCCTGCATATCCTTCTCCAAAAGGTATGGGAACGCCACGGCCGTTGTGGCTGCGGTGTGCAGGGTCTCGTCAATGGCATGATGGTATTTGAAGGTGAGATCATCGGCGTGAAGATGGGGTGAGGGCGTAACGATGAAAAAGAAGGATGAAGGATGAAAGCAAATTTCTTTTCATCCTTCATCCTTCTTTTTCAAACATACCTAACCCTATAATGCTCCTAACAACCCTTGTGGTGACGGAGCACCGTGCCGATTTCGCTTATTCAATCACTGGCCAGCACACCGTTGGCGTTCGTCGATGTGGAGACCACCGGGGCCAGCGCCGAGTGGGGCGACCGTGTCATCGAAATTGGCATCGTTCGCGTTGAGAACGGACAGGTCGTCGCCGAGATGCAGGAACTGATCGACCCGCAACGGCGAGTCGGGCCGGGCATCACCGCGCTGACGGGCATCTCGCAGGCAATGGTCGACGGTCGACCGACGTTTGACGTGTTGTCAGGTCGCATGCTCGACATGATGAGCGGTGCTGCCATCATCGGGCACAACGTGCGGTTCGATCTGTCTTTCCTGCTGCGGGAGTTCCGAAAAGCTCAGATCGATCTGCCGCAGCAACTGGGCATAACCACTCCTGTCTTCGACACCGTTCGCATCGCCCGCCGGCGGTTTGGGCGGGGTGGCAATGGCCTGCAGCGACTGGCGGCGCGGTTAGGTCTTGCGCCACCCGTCGCGCACCGCGCCCTGGCGGACGCGCAAACGACCGTCGGTGTCTTTGACCGTCTGATGCAACCGGTCGGTGGGTGGACAGCCTGTATCTGCGATGCCATGCGCGAGCAGGGTGGGGCGATGGGCTTAATGCCCTCGTCACCGCGCGAATCCTTGCTGCCGTTCGAGTTGGAAGAGGCGCTGGACCTCAAACGGCCAGTCATTATGGAATATCTCGACGCCCACCAGATGCGCACCGAGCGCATCATCGAACCCCTGCAGGTCCGGCGATTCAAAGGAGAGATGACGCTCGTCGCCTGGTGCCGCTTGCGCCAGGCCCAGCGAACGTTCAAGCTGGACCGTATCGTGCAGTTGAAACGCGTGGAGGACGTGCCGCAAGGCGAAGTCACTTCCATCTCCGAATGCGATTGATTTCCGTTTAGCAGGCGAGCTTGCGCGCTTTGTGCGAGAGCCTTAATGAGAGCAAGCCCGTACGTTAAACGCCAGTTAAGCCCTGCTCGTATGGACTGTTAAGAGACTTCCCAATTCATGCCCAATCCCCGCAACTTCTGTGGCTCGTTCGGGTATAGTCAAATAGACGACGGAAACACAGCCATCAACTTGACAGGATAGCGGGGCAATTTTATCACTCTCGCCTCCCGATTGTCAGCAGCGGAACGTCGGTGAACCGAGGATGAACGCGTGATCGCAGTCGAAAAACTGACCAAGGCGTACGGCAACTCGCTCGCCGTCGATAACATCTCATTTGAAGTGCCCAAGGGGCAGATCGTCGGATTTCTCGGGCCCAACGGCGCGGGTAAGAGCACGACGATCCGCATGCTCACCTGCTACATGCCCCCGACGAGTGGTGGCGCGACCCTCAACGGCTTTGATATCTTTCGCCAATCGGAAATGGTGCGCGAGAGCATCGGCTACCTGCCGGAAAACGTACCGCTTTATTTGGAAATGCGGGCCGAGGAATACCTCGATTTTCGTGGGCAGCTTCGCAAAATGCCGCGCGCCGAGCGGCGGAAGCGCATCGATTACGCATTGGAGAAGACCTGGCTCACCAACGTGCGCAAGAAAGTGATTGGCACGTTATCCAAAGGCTACCGCCAGCGGGTGGGCCTGGCCGATGCACTGCTGCACAACCCACCGGTGCTGATTCTCGATGAACCGACCGTCGGCCTCGACCCGACGCAGATCCGCGAGTCGCGAAAGCTGATCAAAGAGCTGGGCGGCCAGCACACCGTGATGCTTTCAACGCACATTCTGCCCGAGGTGGAGGCGGTCTGCGACCGCGCGATCATCATCGCGGGTGGGAAGATTGTCGCCCAGGGTTCACCTGACGAACTGCGCACGAGCCGCCGACTCCAGGCGCGCGTTCTCGTCGAAGCGCGCGGACCGGCAAAAGAAATTGAAGCCGCCATCTCGCACCTGAGCGGTGTTAGTCGCGTCGAGACTTTAGCCGGTGAGCACGGTGACCCGTTCGTCACTCTGGCGGTCCGGCCAAAGGATTCCTACGACGTCCGTGAAGAGGTCGCACGGACGGTCATCGGCAAGGGCTGGCCGCTGCGAGAGATCCGGCTCGAGCACGCCACACTGGAGGAATTCTTTATCCAAGTGACGGCGAGCCAAGCGGTGGCAAAAGATAAACTTTAACCACGAAGGCACGAAGGTCACGAAGCGATTCTCGACAAACTAAATTGCTTCGTGACCTTCGTGGCTTCGCGGTTAATTCGCTTTCGATTTGTTTTGATTGCTGAGACGAAGGATTGAAATGACCCGCGCAACCGTGATCGCTCGACGCGAACTGTCGAGCTACTTTTACTCGCCCCTGGCCTACGTCGCGATGGTGTTGTTCCTCATCGCGGCGGGGTTCAGCTTCTGGGACGACTTCCGTCCCGGTCAGCCCGCGGCCATGCGCTCAATCTTCGAGTACATGGTCTGGCTGCTCGTCTTCATCGTGCCGGTCCTGTCGATGGGGCTCTTGTCCCAGGAATTTGCGACAGGAACGGTCGAAACGATGATGACGGCACCCGTGAACGACACCGAAGTCGTGCTGGGTAAATTTCTCGGATCGTTCGCATTTTACGCGGTGCTGCTCGTGCCGACGCTGCTCTACGTCGGGTTGCTACGCGTTTACTCCAAACCCGATTACGGTCCGATCTTCAGCGGGTATGTGGGGCTGTTGCTGGTCGGGGCGCTCTTTACGTCGATCGGCCTGTTCTGCAGCAGCCTGACCAAGAGCCAAGTCGTCGCGGCGGTCAGCTCGGCGGCGATCCTGGTGCTGGTGACGGTCGTCCCCAGGTGGGCCAGTGCCAAAGCCTCTCTCAGCGATTTCTGGCGCGCCGCAGCGGGGCAGGGTGTGTTCGCGAAATACACCGACTTCGCCCGGGGTATTCTGGACCTGGGCAACTTCGTGTACTTCCTCGCCGCGACCGCAGTATTCCTGTTTTTAACGGTGAAAGTACTCGAAGCGAGACGGTGGAAGTAGGAACAGGAATAAGTTGCCGGTTGCCAGTTGCCAGTAGGGACGCAAGACGATCGGCACTCGAAGACTTTATCCTCACTGACAACTGACAACTGGCAACTTATTTGGACAGTTATGGCTGACGAAAAAAAGAATCAACCTGAATCGCAGAAGCAACGCTGGCTAAAGTATGGCAGCAACGTGGCCGTCGCGAGCATTGTCGTGATCGCGCTGGCGGTGCTGGTGACGTATCTGGCGCAGTCGGCCCGCAAGCGCGTCGACACGACCCGCTCCGGTCAATATAGCCTCAAACCGCAGACGAAGGAGATCGTCAAGGAACTGAAGCAGCGGATCCGACTGATCAGCCTCTATTCCGCGCCGACCGCCGACGACTACAAGGCACGCTCGGGCACCGAGTCCGATGCGGATCGGCGCGTGCGCGAGCAGGCCGCGGAAGAAAAGCAGTGGCGCTACGAGGCCGTGAACGACATGGTGCAGGAATACGCCCGCGCCAGTGACAAGATCAAAGCAGAAGCGATCGACCCGCTGGCCGACCCTGCCAAGGTCGACATGCTCGTCGCGCAATTAACCGAAACATATGGGGGTGAAGTCAAGAAGTATCGCGATTTCATCGACACCTATCGCGAGAAGACCTTCCCCGAAATCAAAAATCTCGCTGCACAGGAAGCGGCTGCGGTCGCGAAGGTGACGGTTCCGGAAAACTCCGAAGACGAGCAACTGCAGGCGATCGACGGCGCGAAGTTTACCGTCGTGCAGTTCCCCAAGGTGCTCGAGCAGATCAACACGCTGATCAAACGCCCACTCGAGCAAAAGCCACCCGACTACAAGGGCGCTGTCGACGCTATTCAAAGTGGCACGTCGCAGTTCGATGCATTTCTGGGTCAGATCATTGCTGCCTTCAACAGCGCCAAGACCAGTGAGAAATTGCCTGCGGACGTCAAGGCGTACATCAACGAAAGTCTGCCGCGATACGAGGCGATAAAGAAGCTGACGACTTCCGTGCTCGACCAGGTGAAAGGTCTGGGCGAATTAAAGCTCGACAAGCTGCGCGAAAGTCTTCGCGCACGAGATTCGATCCTCGTGCTTGGGGACAGCGATCTGAAGGTGCTTACGAGCGATCAGGTCTGGCAGAACGATGTCGATCGCCAGGCCATGGGCGCCGGCCGGCAAGTCGTCAAACCGAAGTTTGCGGGTGAACAGCAAATCACCACCGCGATCCTCTCACTGACGCAGAAGCCGCGCAAGATCGCGTTTGTGCGGCCCAGTGGTCCGCCTGTCGCAGAGTCGGGCATCCCGGGTTTTCAGCGGGGTGGCATGCTCGGGGCGATTGCGGACCGGTTGCGCAGCTACAATTTCGAGGTCATCGAAAAGGATTTGTCGGGCATGTCCGCGATGCAGGCCCAGATGCAAGGTCAGCCCGCGCCGGAAGAACCCAGCGACGAAGAGCTAAAGGACGCGATCTGGGTCGTCGTCAACCTGCCATCACAGCAGCAGAACCCGATGATGGGCGCGATGTCGCCGACCATTGCGCCCAAGATCATGGAGCACCTGAACGCCGGGGGTTCGGCGCTCGTGATGACGTTGCCCAACGCCGACAAGCTCGACGAAGCCTTCGCCGACTGGGGTGTGCAGATGGCGACCGACCAGATCATCGTCCACGAAGCCGCCGGTGCCGATTCGGTTCGATCGACGGACATGATCGAAGAGGCCAAGAAGATTCCCTATATCTTCGCGTTGAACGAGTTCGGTGATCACCTGCTTGCCAAACCCATCCGCGGGCTCGACGCGATTATGGTGCCGATCATCCCGGTGCGCACACAGTCCAAGCCGGGCGTGACCGCAACTCCTTTGCTGCCGATCCCACAGCAACCCAAGGCGTGGGCCGAGACGGACATGTCGTCGGTTTCCCGACCGGGCGTGACGCCGAACTTCGACGAGAAGACCGGCGACATCGCAGGGCCGCTGTTCGGTGGGGCGGCGCTGGAACGCGAGGGCAAGGGCAGGCTGGTCGTCATCGGGTCGCTGCAGTTTGCGACGGATGGGCTAATCAGTATCCCCGACGAAGAAATGCTGCAGCGTGGCGTGTTCGTCGCTCGTTTCCCCGCCAATGCAGAACTCGTCACCAACAGCATCTTCTGGCTGGCCAAAATGGAACCGATGATCGCGATCAGCCCCGCTGCGATGGAAGTCAGCCGCATCGGGCCGATCTCACCGGGCCTGCTGACCTTCTGGCGCGTCGGTGTGCTGCTGGTCGGCCTGCCCGCCCTTGTCGTGCTCGCGGGCGTGGGTGTTTACGTGTCACGTAAGAACTGAGAATAAGGATGAAGGGTGAAGGCTGAAGGATGAAGGTCGAGAAAGAGCGCCCTTGGCGTTTCTGCAACCTTTATCCGTCAACCTTCATCCTTACCCAGATCCATGAATTTTAAGACCACATTGGCTTTGCTCGTCGCGTTGATCGTCGTCGGCGCCGTCGTTCTCTTCCGCGGTGGTAAGCCCGAAGAACCGGCGAGCACGGAACCGCAGAGGCTCTTTGCGGTCGCGAGCGAGACGGTCGACAGCATCACCGTCACTCCCTCGTCGGGGGATGTCATCGCGATGACGAAATCGACCGACGGCAACTGGCGTCTGACGAAGCCCGTCGAGAGCGCGGTCGACAAGTTCTCCGCTGACGACCTCGTGCGCGCAATCACGTCACTCGAGTCGCGCGGGCAAGTCGATGCGTCCAAGGCGATCGGGCTCGATCAACCGCAATACATCGTCAACATTCAGGCCGGCGACAAATTGCACGAACTGGTCGTCGGTGCCGCTGCGAGCGTTGGCAGCGACCTGTACGTAAAGGCCGACGGTGGCAAGCAGGCGAGCCTCGTCGCTGCGACGCTGTTGGAACAACTGGCCAAGCCCGCCAGCGAGTATCGCGAGAAGAAACTCGTCGCGGTGTCGTCCGATGGGTTCCACGACGTGTCAATCACGCAAGGCGGTCAGACACTGGCCCTGGCGAAAGAGGGCACCAACTGGTCCATCGTCGCGCCGACGACCATGCCCGCCGACCCGACTGCGGTCAGTGGCCTGCTCTCAGCGATCAGTGGCCTGCGGGCCAACGAGTTCGTCACTGAAGGAAACGACGCCACGGCGATCGGTCAACCACGATTGACGATTTCCTATTCCACGACGCCCACATCGACCCAGCCCGCGACCCCGCAGCCCGTCAAGACGATCGTGTTCGGCCGATACAGTGACATCTCCAAACAGCACGTGCTCGCAACGTCGCCCGAGATCAACGCGGTTGTCACGGTGCCGGCCACGTCGCTCGACGCGTTCAACAAAAAGCCGCTCGACCTGCGCGACAAGCAGGTGCTGGCGCTGTCGTCGGCGAGTGTGCAGACGGTTGACCTGAAGTCTGACAAAATCGCCACCACCCAACCGACCACGCAACCGGCCAGCAGCAAGCAGATCGTCGTGACGCGCCGTCCCCCGACGCCGGCCCTTTCAACCACGCAAACCGCCACGACCTTGCCCTCGACCACCCAAGCCACCGCCACGCCACCTGCGTCGAAGTGGACCATCGGCGATGCACCCGCCAACGACCCCGCGGTCGACGCTATCGTCAGCGCGCTCGCGTCGTTGAAGGCTGAGAAATTCGTTGAGACCGTGCCCGTCGTCGCCCAGCCGGTCGCAACGTACACACTCGTGCTCACGGTGCCACCGACCGGCCCATCGCACGGCGAGCGTCACGAGCTGCGCGTGCTCGACTTCGGAAATGACACGCCCCCCGTTGCCACCTACAATAGTCTGAACTTCGAGGTCAGCCGAACGGTGCTCACCTCGCTCGCCGCGGAGCTTGCCAAAACACCATGAACTCCAAGACCCGCAGCAGCATCACCGACGGCCTCACCCAGCTCGGCGCCAAGTCCATTCTGACCGCCGACCAGATCGCCAGCCCGCGCACGATCCTCGAGTCTTTCCCCAACCCCCGGCCGGGCCGCGACTACGAAATCGAATTCGTCTTCCCCGAGTTCACCAGCATGTGCCCGGTCACCGGCCAACCCGACTTCGCCACGATCACGCTCACCTACGTTCCCGCCCGCTCGTGCGTCGAGATGAAGAGCCTGAAACTCTACTTCCTCGCCTACCGCAACAAGGGCATCTTCTACGAAGGCGTCGTTAACACGATCCTCGACGACCTGCTCGCCGTGCTGAAGCCCACGCGCATGCGCATCGTCGGCCAGTTCGCCCCCCGCGGCGGCACGGGCGGCAAGGTGACCGCCGAGCACACCACGAAATCATCGAGACGGTAGAGTTCCCCCCGTCAAACATCCCCTGTCCGACCCCGCCCGGCAGAACACCAACGCTCACCCTCCGTGCCTCGCTATTGGTCGGGATCGTATCTGCCTCGGTTAAGTTGGCGATTCGTGTTCTCGTTGATTGGACTTGTCCCGCTTGTTTTCTCCGGTGGTCGGGCCGCCGCGTTGAATTACCTCAGCCCATAACATCATGACTGCGCCGACCCCGGTCGTGCCCCAAACGCCCAAGAAAAATCAGATTTTCAACGGCGTAGCGGCCCGACCCGCCGGACCATATCGAATCCCAGACGACCGTCCATTGCCACCCCCAGACAAGGTAGATGAACCATATCACGACTCTGCCCGTCGGCCGCATCCTGCAACGCAACCATTGACTCATGAGTACGCCGATGACGAGTGGTGTCGCCCAGACGGTAGGGGTAAAAGCGTTAAGGATCCCCAAGGTCGGTCGTTTCTGCGCATGAGCCGAACAGCAGCCGGCGATGCTCACGGTTTGTCGCTGCCGCATAATCGTTGATTATCCTGCCCGATCGCGCCGAACAGCGTGATCGGGTGGGGGCATCGTCTTGTTCGGGTCGGATCGTGTCAAATCGGGGTTGGGCCGAAAAACGGAAAGGGGTTTATCGCCTTTTCGTCCTCTTCCCGCAGGGCGTTGATGTCATCGAATCATTTGAACGCATCGCGGATGCGTTCCAGATACGCGTTGCCGTGAACCGTATCGGGTAGGAGGTAGCTGCCCTCGGTCCACTCGTTCCAGGCGTTGAGGGTAATGAGTGGGGTGCCTGCGCGGCGTCCGGCGCCGGCGACGAACGCCTTGGCGCGGTTGAGCGCCTCGGCGAAGGCGCTGGGCGTGTTCCCTTCCAACACTGCCGTCCACGGGTACCCGCGGTCCTCGAAGCGGTCGCTCTGGCAGGTGCGCGGGCTGGGATCCCAGCCCATGCTGACGTTCGGGTAGTACGGGATGGGTAGCGTCGCGGCGTAGTGATCCCACGCTGCATAGTTGTGCTCCGCCGCCATCGTATAACTGCCTCGCGGAAAACCGGCGGCATTCGGCGAGCTGTGGTGCACCCACGCGTAGCTGGTCGCCGAATCAACGCCCAGACGGCGCAACGCCTCGGCGATGTCGGCGACGCCCGTTTCACTTGAGAGGATCGGCAGTTGCCAGACGACCGCGTTCACGTGCGGCCGCCCGCAACCGGCGCGCTCCGCCCGGGCCCGCAATCGATCCAGCGCGGCCGCAGCAGCGTCAAGCCCACCCAGTCCGGATACGAACGTCCCCACTTCGTAGATTGAAAAGTAAGGTCCACCATCGACCCGAAGGTAATTCGGTCGACAGAAATAGTCGTCAACAACGCGCCCGGCGACGCGGTCAAACCCAGCGGCGTCAAGCCGACCGGTGAAGATGCGATCCTGCCGGTTCAACCACCGCGCGGGGAACAACTCCATCCAGTCGTGGTTCGCCCACATCAGTGCGAACTTCAAGCGATCGCCGTTCGGTGCAGCCAGAAACCCGTCGCGCAGCGCTCGCTCCAGGAGCGGCGCATCGTCGTACCAATACCAGTCGAAGAGAAACGCGTCGATCGCGTGATCGGCGGCCAGGTCGACCTGCCGGGCCATCCAGGCCGGGTCTGCCTCGTCGAATTCGCCCCACGCCGGCACCTTTGGCTGCGAGTGACCCGCATAACGCGGCAGAGCGCTTCGCAAGAGATCCCACTCCGTCCAGCCTTGCCCGTACCGCGCCTCGTTGCGGCTGTCTCTGTGGTAGTTCGGAAAGTAATACGCTGCGACCAGCGGACGAGATGGGGGGTTCGACTGGATCATAAGAGCAATCTGGAGTGGAAAAGGTCAGATCAAATTAGTTTAGTGCAAGAGTTGCACCTGTCCCGTTATCCGGTTCTGGCGTTCAGGTCGCCGCCGCTTTGCGGAGAAACGTTGGGCGCGTCCTGCCGATCGCCGTGGCCACGTTGCCATGGCCAGTGCCCTTCGAGTTCCACCTGAAGGGCCATGCTGAGGAACGTGCGGATCAGAACGATCAGGCCCAGCACCAGCACGCTCTGGACGGTCGGCGCCACGGCAACGGTCCGGATGATATCCGCGGCGACGAGAAACTCCAGGCCCAGCAGAATGCCCCGCCCGATGTCCTGGCGGAACGCCCGGTACGGATCGTCCGCCGTCTGCTGCCACACCGACGCGGCGAATCGTAGCCCGGCGAACAACAGACCGAGAAAGATGGCCGCGACGCCCAGTGCGTCGATCGCCAAACCCACTGCGTCAACTAATGCTTTAAACGACGGAATGATCCGTGTGCGCTGGTAATCTCCGCCGACTAACCGTTGATTGTCCTGACCGATCGCGCCCGAATTGCGTGATCGAGTGGAGGAATTGTCTTGTTTGGGTTGGATCGTGTCAAATCAGGGTCGGGTGGGGATAGAAAAGGGAACATCGTCGCTCTCGGTGGATGTTCTGGATTTCCCTTTATCCGCCCACTCCCAACTCGGCGTCTCGGCGGTGAAGCGTCTTCTTCTTTGTGCGATTCGGTTTGATGCAGCCGCATTCCGCTGGTCGGGATTCGGTTCTGGCCATATGATGGGGCCTCTCGCCAACTGTGGCGGAACCGAGGCACCTATGACACCGCAACCTCCGCCTGGACAAGGACCGATCGATCCGCGTGGCGCGTTTTCGCCACCACCGCCACCACCCGGTGGGCCGGGCATGCAGGCACCGATGCCACCCCCACCGGGCATGTACGCGCCACCGCCGGGTGGGTTCTATCCACCGCCGGGCATGATGCCACCACCTCAGCAGATTGTGGTGCAGACGAAGCGCGAGCGGTCGTTCACGCGGGCCATCTTTACGACGCTGGCGGTGACGATCTTCAGCATCTCGCTGGGGTTGAACCTGTATCTTGGGTTAACCGTTGCGGCGCTGTCGGGGGGTGAGGCTGCGGCGCAGCAGGACGTGATTGTCGACGGCGACGCGAAGCAGAAGGTCGGCGTGATCAGCGTGAAGGGCGTGATCATGGCCAACACGTTCAAGCGGTTCGACCGATTGCTGCAGCACGCCGAGCGCGACCCGGACCTGAAGGCGCTCGTGATCGAGATCGACACACCCGGTGGCGCGGTGACGGCGTCGGACCAGATCTACAACCGCATCGGGCAATTCAAGAAGAGCATGACCGACCAGGGCCGCACGGTTCCGGTGATCGCGTCGATCGGCAGCATGGGCACGAGCGGTGGGTATTACGTCGCGTGCGCTGCGGACCA
>Ga0163144_10007345_pt1 | contig 24163 bp, 14 predicted proteins | sample OliLak19BULKMAT1_FD_123175 | JGI IMG/M metagenome (GOLD analysis project Ga0163144, IMG submission 123175) | Freshwater microbial mat bacterial communities from Lake Vanda, McMurdo Dry Valleys, Antarctica - Oligotrophic Lake LV.19.BULKMAT1 | ecosystem: Environmental > Aquatic > Freshwater >...
GGTTAGATATCCGCAACTGGCCATCAGCCATTATAATCTGTGAATTATGTAATCAGTTTCATGATTTATGTAATATTTGAAGATTTCATTGAATCTATCTTTGCCTTACAAAAAAATAGTATTATGAAAAAATTAGCCCTAAGTATTTTTACAGTTTGTGCCCTTAGTTTTACTCCAGTATTAACCATAGCCAAAACAAATCCGCGAGCAGCTATTGCTCACTCTGCTGCAACGTCTGACACTGCAGGTCTCTCTATTTTAAAGAATCGATTGCTAGAAATTGGAACTTTAGATAAATCAAATCTTTCATTTGTTGAGAAAAAAGCACTGAGAAAGGAAGTGAAAGGAATTGAAAAAAGGATGAAGGCCATGGGTCAGTACATCTATATCTCTGCCGCAACGCTTATTCTGATAATTATCTTATTAATAATATTGCTTTAGGCAATTTCTTAGATGCCAAACAACCCAGCAGCCAGAACTGGTAAAAGCCTTTGAATTATTAACTTCCAACACACTTATTAACAATTCTGGCGCATAATTCAACCCCTTGGATTGATTCATCAAACCAAAGGGGTGAATTTTTGTATAGTTGAATACACCGAAATATGTAACCTACCGCTCAATGAGCCCTATAGAGGTTGAGTTTTACACTTAGAACTTAAGTTAGATTGAGAATGTTTTTAACGGATTTTGCAAACTCTCTTGCAAAATCTGTTGCATAAAATACGACCAACTAAATCTGCTAAAGATATTTTAAAGTGGACTTAAAAATTTTTGAGTTGAATTGAAAGATTAAATTGGGTTAAATGCAGCTCCAAGGATGCTCAGCTTACCCTATGTTTAAGAACATTTTAAGTCGATTAAAAGTTCATTACATAAATTATTTTAATGTATTTCATTACAAAGAAATATATAATCTTATATTAAAATCTTTAGTTTTGCAGTGAATAAAAATGAAAAATAATATTGAACTCGAAACATGGCAGAGGGTAGTCTACAATTTCTTAATAAGTCATTTTACCAATCTCTTTCAAGAGCCTTTCGGTGGAAAGGGTAAAAACTTTTCTAATCAATGTTGGGCTTTTATGGGTTTAATAGGATGTTTAAGGGGAATTAAACATCATGCAACCTACCTATCAGCACTCATGGTTGAAGACACTTTTCGTTTCAATCAATCACCTATAAAACTGAATCAGTTTAAAAATTTAACAAATAGGATACCTTATGAGAAACCCTCTATCAATTGCATGATTATTACTTAAATGTCTAATTCAATCAATCGATTCCAACCACAAAAAAATAGCAATAAACCCAATAATAAATTATGCAAACTCTTCAAGATTTAAACGTTAGAACAATTCAAATACCCTGTGATTTCTGCGGTGGTGAAAAGTTTAGCCCACTATTTGACAAAATGAGGCATAACCTTAACCTCAATACAGTGATATGCGAAAATTGCGCTTTAGTAATGACAAATCCTCAACCCACTGATGAAACCCTGCAGGATTTTTATCAAAATTTTTATCACATTTTTCATGGCCGCCTAAAAGGAGTCAACAACGATTATATCACGAAATCCAAACGCCTAGATCATCAAAGGGTTGAATTATTAAAAAAAATAGTAGATTTTGATATAAAAGATAAAAAAGTACTTGAAATAGGATGCGGTCTTGGCCAATTTATTAAGGAGTTAGGCAGTTCAACAAGTTGGGATGTTCTGGGTCTAGAACCAGGAAAAGATTCTTTTGAATATTGTAAATCAGAAAATATTAATGTAGAAAAGACTGGTTTTGAAGATTTTGAAACAGATATAAAATTTGATATTGTTGCTACCTTCTATGTTATTGATCATTTAAGTTCCCCTAAATCTTTTTTGAATAAATGTTATAATTTATTAAATGAAGGTGGGTTAATTTTTATTGAGGTTTCAAATTTCTATAAGGCTGACCGAGTTTATACTGACTGGCTTCAATTCCCTTCTTTATTCGGAATGGGCCCAATTTCCATATCAAATTATCTAAGAGGCGCCGGTTTTGAAATAATATACATGCGCAACTCTAAATTCACATTGAGTGTATTCGCGATTAAAACATCCACTAAAACTCAAAACTTTGTAAAAACGGATGTGCCTGCCCTAATTGAGGAAATATTCTGGGTTAATAAAATACAAACTGCAGCAAGCAAGATCCCCTCTTGGAACCCATTATTGAGAAAAATAAAAAAAACGCTAAGTAAAATCTCACTATAGGTTTACTAGATACAACTAACTGAAGCTGAGAATATCAAAAGTTTTATTGTAGATTATTGTTCAAATTCGTTAAGTTAAGAAGGAAAACATTGAATTTTTATAAGATTACTAAGAAATAAGCGAGTCGAGTAACCTTTGTGAATTTTACCCAAAGTTCGCCGTCACTTCGCCTTTAGCGAGTGACAATAGCTATACCGCGGGTTTACACGATTTGTTTTGGAATGATGCTAAACATTGAAGAGTCTCCAATAGACTTTTAGCATAAGCATTGTTAGAAAATTTAGCATTGTCCTAGTTGAAATATTTCTGGCTGGAATACTTTCTCTTGGCCAGAGGCAAAAGGACATTTCACTCGCGAGACCCCAAGCGAAGGAGAACTGATTTAGCAGTCTCAATTTTCGTGAGACTTCTAATGAATATTCTCTTAACTTAACAACATTGGATTATTATTTCTAACTGAGCTAATCATTAACAAAATTGAATTCAGGTTGCAATACCAACTGTATAACAGTTACAGGCAATTTAGAGAGTGAATGTGAATTCTGAATACTGAATTAAGTTGAATAAATAAGCATGGACAATTTGCTTTACCTTTGTATTTTATTCAACCATCTTCTTTATGAAAAAAAATATTCTTTTTGCTTTTTCAATGTTCTTCATCCTCTCCTCAGGATATGCCCAACTCGAGACAAAATCTGTATCAGTTTTTAAAAACAACAAAGCCTTTTTTATTAAATCAGGATCAGTTGCTACAAAAGATAATGTATATCAATTACAGGGTGATATTCCGCGTGCTTTATTTGGTACGCTTTGGTTTCAAAGTATCAATAATACCTTGAAATTGGTAAGCAGCACTGAAGAAAATGTTGCCCAACAAACTTTTCCTATTAACCATTATCAAATTTTAAAAGCTAATATCAATAAAACGGTTAGTATTTATTTGAGCCCAACAGAAGTTGTTGAAGGTATGGTTGAATCCTTTTCGAAGGAATATGATGAAGAAACAAAGAGTTATTTTCCTGCGACTTTTGTAATTCTAAAAATTCATAAATTTTCTGATGTACCGATAACTTGGCAATCAATTCGCATTGAAGACATTAAACGTATCGGTTTTTTGCAGAAACCAGAACCGATGGTAAAGAGCTATGAGAAGAAAAAAGTGGTAAATGTTGAATTTACGAATGGAACTTCACCACAACCTTTAAATCTTATGTATCTAGAAGATGGTTTAGGCTGGAGTCCAAATTATTTACTGGAACTTACTTCCGAAAACAAAGGCATTCTTACCTTGCAAGCTCAAGTAAAGAATGATGCCGAAGACATAAAAGGGGCCGATGTAAGTTTTGTAGTAGGTAATGCTAATTTTAAAGATGCTAATAAATTGGCTTGGTTGGTTGATTTTTTACCACAGGTAGAGGTCCAGAATTATAACCGTTCAGTTTATGATAATACAATGACTAATAAAAGTGCTGAAGCTGAAGCGAAGGCACCTTCATCAGAAGGCGATGGCGTGGAAGGTGAAGCAGCCGAAGATTTGTTTTTTTATAATTTAAAAAATCTAACCCTGCTAAATGGTTCTAGAGCGCAATTGGAGCTTTTTAGAGCTGAAATAAATTTTGAACATTTATATGAAACGAGATTAAATAACATAGATGCCTATTCTATAGAGAATTATGTACAAACAACTTATGCTACTGAAGATAAATCACCAAAAACATTTCACTCCTTAAAAATGACCAACCAAACCAAATACCCTTGGACGGCAGGTTTGTGTTTTGTGGTGAATAAAGAAAAAGGAACAAGCAAACCAATCAGCCAGGACATATTGAGCTATACACCCATCAAAGGTGATAACAGCTTAAAGCTAACCGAAAGTCCTGATATTATGGTGAGCCAAACGGAAAAAGAAACTTCACGCAAAACGGCTGCTAGAAAAAGCAAAGAAATGGTTTACGATTTAATTACGGTTGAGGCTGAAATTAAAATTGTAAATTACAAAACAAAGGACGTAAAAATGAACGTAAAGCGATTATTATTTGGAGAACTTTCAAAATCGAGTGTGGATTGGAGACATACCGAAAAACTAAATTATATTGGCTATTTGAACAAATCCAACGAGGTAATTTGGGAAACCAACGTAAAGGCAGGGGAAGAGAAAATCATTAAATACAGCTATACTTTGCTGGTGCGGGCTATTTAGGAAGCACAAATAATTTATCAATAATTTCCAATTGCTCTTTTGCATGAACGGATGCATATCCAGTGGCCGTTGTGCTACTGCTTTTTCGGCTTATACAGGTAAGTGGCATCGGCCATTCATAACGCAATAAATGCAACCAAGCTCCCATATTTTTCGGTTCTTCCTGAGCCCATATAAATTCTGCTAAATTGTACTTTTTAGCCAATTGAACAATTTGTTTTTCAGGCAATGGATAAAGTTGTTCTATTCTGACAATGGCAATATCATTTCTATTATCAGCATTTTTTCTGCTTAATAGTTCATAATATAATTTCCCAGTACACAAGATTACTTTCTTAATGATGCTTGGATCTGCCAATTCATCATCAATTATTTCTTTAAATCCACCTTTGGTAAAATCACTTATAGTACTAATACACATGGGGTGGCGTAACAATGACTTTGGTGTTATTACAATCAATGGCGTTCTGAATTCACGGTGCATTTGGCGGCGCAGCGCATGAAATAAATTGGCAGGGGTACTCGGATTAATTACCTGCATGCTACCGTTTCCACTAAGCTGCAAAAATCTCTCTAATCGAGCAGACGAATGCTCAGGCCCCTGACCTTCATAACCATGCGGTAAAAGCAGAACCAAACCGCTTGAAAATTTCCATTTGGTTTCTCCACTGCTAATAAACTGATCAATAATAATTTGTGCGCCATTGGCAAAATCACCGAATTGAGCCTCCCATAGTGTAAGCGATTCAGGCATTGAAACGCTATAACCATACTCAAAACCTAAAACGGCAAATTCGGAAAGGAATGAGTTATAAATCTCCATTTTCTTTTGCTCTTTGCTAATATTATTGAGAGGTATGTATTCGTGCTCTGTATCCTCCTTTTTAATAACGGCATGGCGGTGACTAAAAGTTCCACGTTCCACATCTTGCCCCGACATTCTTACTGCAAAACCCTCGGTTAATAAAGTACCGTAAGCCATTAATTCACCCATAGCCCAGTCATATCTATCAGATGTTATCATGGCGGCACGGTCAGCAAATAATTTTACAATTTTGCTAATAGGTTTATAATCTGCCGGTATAGACGTAATTTTTTTTGCAATTTCTACAAAATATTTCTCTGAAACTGCAGTGTCAGGCGATTGTTCAAAATCTTTCATCTCAGATTTTCGATAGTTAGCCCACACATTTTTGGCCATCAAATTACTTTTAACCTTATTATCTGCTCTTACAAAATCTAATTTTTCCTGCAAGTGTTGCTTAAATTCATTTTCCATTTCCTTTGCCAATTCCGCCGCAATACTGCCGGCAGCAAGCAATTCCTGAGTATAAATTTCCCTTGCATTTTGATGTGACGCAATGGCTTTATAGAGCAAAGGTTGTGTAAAACGCGGTTCATCCCCTTCGTTATGACCATATTTACGATACCCTAAAAGGTCAATAAAAACATCTTCATGGTATTTTTGGCGATATTCAACAGCCAACTTCATCACAAATACTATTGCTTCTGCATCATCAGCATTTACATGAAACACAGGGCATTTAGTTACTTTGGCTACGTCGGTACAATAGATTGACGAACGTCCATCTTGATAATTTGTAGTGAATCCAATCTGATTATTGGCCACAATATGAATGGTACCTCCCACATTATAAGCTTCCAAGCCACTCATTTGTACCGTTTCGTACATGATACCTTGTCCGGAAATTGACGCATCACCATGTATTAAAATTGGAATAACAGCGTCAAAATTATTACTATATAACAAGTCAAGTTTGGCCCTTGCCATTCCTTTAACAACGGTGTTTACAGCTTCAAGATGCGATGGATTAGGACTTAACTTTAAATTAACAGTTTTGCCATTTTCTGTAAGTACTTGACTGCTATAGCCCATGTGGTATTTTACATCCCCCTCAAATAACGCATCGGAATAAGCTTTTCCTTCAAATTCATTAAAAATTTCCTCATACGATTTATCCATAATATTGGCTAAAACATTGAGTCTGCCTCGGTGTGCCATACCAAGAATAAATTGTTGTCCACCCATTTCAGCACCGGTATTGATTAGGGTATCAAGCGCAGGAATTAAACCTTCGAGCCCTTCGAGTGAAAAACGCTTTTGCCCAACATATTTAGTATGAAGAAAGTTCTCAAAAATTGTAGCTTGATTTAGTTTCTTAAGTATTCTTCTTTTTTCTTCGATACTGAAATCTGGCATATTGCGGCAACTCTCCATCTTATCAATGAGCCACTTCTTTTTTTCTGGCACCAGAATATACATAAACTCCGCCCCAATATGGCGGCAATACGTTTGATTAAGAAAAGAAATAATATCTTTAAGTTTAGCAACGCCTAAGCCAATTTCTATACCTGCATTAAATGATTTTTCCAAATCACTTTCATTCAGACCAAAATACTGAATATCTAGATTTGGGTAATAATTGCGGCGTTCGCGAACTGGATTCGTGGCTGTAAATAAATGTCCTCTGGCGCGGTATCCTGAGTTGATAAGATTAAGAACATTTATTTCTTTAAGCATATCATCACTTACACTTTTAGAAGATATACCTTCATTGCTCGAAGCAAGATCGAAACCTTCAAAGAATTTTTGCCAGCCAAAATCTACAGAATCTTTCTGATTTAGATATTGTTCGTAGAGAGCCTCGATGGAATTTACATCGGCATTGGATAAATAAGAATGACCAATCATTTAGACCCGCAAAGGTAATATGAATTTAGTTTTGAAAAAGTCAGAATTAAGAAGCCAATGAAAATTAAGTAAACTATTGTGAATCCCATAAAAATATTTAAAACAATCCTTCAATCCTAAAATCCTACGAATCCTAATTCTGACAACCAAATCCCACAAATCCTAATTATCTTTGCGCTTTTTATGACAGAAAACTTTATAAAAACCGTTGAGAATGCCATCGTTAAAATGGGTTTGAAACCGGAAGAAACAAGAGGAGAGGAGCCTAATCAATGGCAAATGTTCAGAGGGACTATTTGTATATTTATAGATATATGGAAACCAAGTACTAATTCTGATTGGAATTATACAGGCACTGAGCATGCAGTAAATACTTTTCAGGTGATTGCCCCAATAACCGAATTGCCGCCACAAGATAAACTTTTTAAATTTTACGAAGAATTGCTGCACATGAATTTCCATCTTTACAACGCTTCAATTATTGTAAACAGCCGCGATAATGTGGTAGCCATTAAATTTAAGAGAATCGTTGCCGGACTTACCGAATCGGAAGTGGTGGAAGCAATTGAAAGTGTTGGTTACTATGCCGAAATGCTTTCAGAATACTACGTTAAAAATTATGGCGTGAAAAAAATATCAGAATAAATTTAGAATACAGGCAACCCGTTTTATGCAAATAACATCCATAGAGAGTGACTTAAATTTAGAATCTTAAAATATGCCGCAATCCGAAGAAAGTAATATCATACTGATTAAGGGTTGTTTGGCAAAAGACCCAAAGTCACAAAAAGCGTTATTTGACACATTTGCCCCCACCATGTATGCAATCTGTTACAGGTATGCAGGAAATCTGGATCAAGCAAAAGATTTATTACAAGATGGATTTATTAAAGTTTTTACAAAACTGAATGAATTCAAATTTGAAGGATCATTTGAAGGTTGGTTAAAGCGTATATTTATTAATAATGCGCTTGAATATCTGAGGAAAGAAAATAGGCAGCCAGATATGATAGATGTGAGAGATGCCCATCATCTGTCGTCCGAAACCTTCCACTTTTCAGGATTAGATGCCCAACAAATTCTTGCTCAAATCCAGAAACTGCCCAATGGATACAGAACGGTTGTGAACCTTTATATTATTGAAGGCTATCAGCACAAGGAAATAGCTGAAATGCTCGGTATCTCTGAAAATACTTCAAAAACCCAACTATTTAAAGCGAGGCAAATATTACAAAAAGCACTGAAAGACAATTTTTAAAAAAGAATGGAAAACAGCCAACAATTCAACAACTTCGATGCATTGCTAAAGCAATCGCTTCAAAGTGCTCAAATGCCTGTTCCGCAGGGCGTTTGGGAGGCCGTTGGCACTTCAATAGGAACCAAGGCAGTAGTTCTTGCAAAGGCTTCTACCATTAAGTTACTTATAATAAAAGCAGTATCTGCTGTGGTAGTTTCAGGTGCTGTTGTATTTGGCGTGTATAAATTTGCAACCAAAGAGAATATCATTCCTCAAAAAACAGATAACATCGAAGTAATCACTTCAGATAGTCAGATGATTTCTGCTTCACCCATTGAAATGCCTCCAACAACAGATTTAAAGAATCAGCACATTCAACTCTTTATTCAGGATTCTGTTTATACCGAAAATACTACACCGCACCGCGTTACCGATTCAATACCAATCAAAAACCCTTTTAAGGATACATCCAATCAAAAACCAATTGATTTGGCAATCACCCAAAGCTCTGAAAATGGTAAATCAAAACCAAAGCCAGAAACTCCAAAAATTTTAGAACCATTCAAGAAAAAGCAAATTGCTGATGAAAATCCAATAATAGAATCAGATAATTCAGGAGATAAATTTTCAGCACAAGATATTCTTATTCCTGATGTTTTTACACCCTATGAACAAGATGGTTACAATGATTGCTATAGAATAATTATAGAAAATGAATCTAAGTTTTTACTACAAATATTTGATCCAAGAGGAAATAAAGTTTTTGAAACGTTGGATAAAAGCAATTGCTGGGATGGAAAGAATATGAATACCGGACAGATGTGTCCAAAGGGGTATTACGTATTCAAATGTATGTATGAATTAAAGACAGGTTTCAAAAAAACCGAACGTGGTGAACTAAATATATTATAGACAAATATTGTTAATTAAAATTAAAATCGTAAAATAGCGGGCTGTTTGAAAAAGGAGCCCTTTTTAAACAAAACAAAGGATATTATGAAAAAAAACACAACCATTTCCAGATTAATTAAATTTAGTCTTCTGCTGTTGTTGGTTACAGCATCCAAATTAAGTTTTAGCCAAGCCTGTGATCCAAAATGGAATCGGGTAAAGAGTTCTAATTGCGAGAATTCTCCTATCCAATTTGAAGCCAATTCGCCAGGAAAAACCGACTTCGAATGGGATTACGGCGATGGGACAGGGTCAGGAACAGGACAAGGGCCTGCTTACCGCAACCCAACCCATGCTTATGGCAAGGCGGGAACTTATACCGTTGTTTTTAAGGCTTCGGGTGGAGCTTCTTCCTGCACAGATACGGTAATGATTACTATTAAAGAAAGCCCAATTATTGACGTAACTGCTTTATATAATTCAAGCCAATGTTTTGCAGGCAATAAGTTCTGTTTTGTTGACAAAACCAAAGCTGCAACCAATAGTAAAATACTTACCTTGAGATATCTATTTAGCGATGGAGGTTTATATGTAGTGAACGACCCAAAAGGCGGTGATACAATTTGCCATTCTGTAATTGACCCTAATGGGGGAGATTTTGATCTTACAATTGAAGCTGAGGACTATAATGGATGTATCACAAAAGTTATAAGGAAGAAATTCATTAAAGTATTTCCTAAACTAGGTGTTAAATTTATTTCAAGTGCTCCTAATGCTTGTATTCAATCTGTTGCAACCATTACAAATCAAACTGATACATTTACTAAATTAAAAGATATAGCTTCCTTTGTATGGAATTTCGGAAACCCAAACGATGCTGACAATATTATTACTGGAGACTCAGTAACTAATACCGGATGGTGGAGAGGCCCAACTGGAAACGGTGTGCTTAAACATACTTACAGCGTTGCTGGCAAACCAAGCGGTACCTACGTTTTTAACGGTAGTTTAACTGTTACAACACGATTTGGCTGCACAGAGAAATACATCTTTAAAGGTTCAGCTACCATTTCAATATTAAACGTAAAAATTATAGCAGATCCCGACTCATCCTGTTCCAGCGAATCAAAAACTGAGTTTACTGCGGTTGATATCGAAACGCTTCAGCCATTAGGTCAGGTAAACTCCTTTTTATGGAATTTTGGAGATCCCCCAAGCAATCTGTTGAATTTTGATAGAACTACCTTATTTAAAGCTCCTCACGATTATGGACTAGGACCTTGGATGATATCTTTGAATATCAAAGCTGGTCCATGTAACGTAACAATTTTTGATACCATAACCAAAGTGGGTGTTACCTCCGCTATCGAAACTATAGGAACACGTATACCCATAGAAGAGAAATATCAGTGTGTTATTACAGATTCTGTTCACATGACCAACGTTTCCAGTTTCTATCATGCTGATGATGTGCCTGTGTTTGAAGACAGTTCTGGGGTTTATAGTTACTATTTTGTTTATAGCAGAAGACCAGTTTATTATTATCAACTGCCCTTAACTTCTGATTCAATTAATGGAAACGCTAAAGGCGTTAAGTTCTATAAAAGTATCAATACCACTATTACCCGATTCTATCTTGAAAAGGACACCTTGGAAACCTTCACTCAATCAGTGCTTGCTAAAGATAGCATCATCTATTATGTGAATGGAAAGAAGATCAAAAAACCTATTGTTAATCCAATAATATCAGGAAACGATACCTTCGTCATAAAAAAGCAAAAAGAATATGCATTTCTCTGGCCTGGTAATCAAACGAGAATAAATTCTACTGCCATTCCTCCAGGTCCACAGAAACACAAAGAGCATGTGTTACGATTATGGGATTTTGGAGATAATTATGCACCTAAGTGTACTACAGATACCAGAAGAAACAGAAACGTGGGCCTCAATTGTAACTTTAGCATGGATTCACTTCCGGTGCATTGGTACACCCCTTGGGATCAAATTTATAAATATTATGGTAATGCTCAATTTTATGGAGCACCAGCCACTAAAATGGTATTGTGTAAAGGAGGTCGTTATTGCTACCAGGTTAGATACTATCCACAAATGTCATTTGTTATTCCTTCAGATACTTTGGTTATTGTACCTAAGGATTCTACTTTTAAATATGCTGGCAGAACCATAACACCTGCCACTCCTGAAAATTTTACAGGAACTTTTAGAATTAAAAAAGTTCCATCCAAAATTTCAGGGTTTGGAATTTATACGCCAACTCTTAGCGATGAAACCTGGTTCTTAAAAACGCCAAGTAGCATACGCGTAAAAAATATTACTTCAGGCGCTTATTATACCAAAGGCCCAGGCAATGCCACAATGAAGCTAAATGATCCATTTGAATTAAGACCAGAAGTCGTTTGGAGAACCTACAATTCAAATAGTACAGGTTTTGTCGTATATGACGAACTAAAGGAAGTTCATTTTGAGCCAAGCCATAACTATAGTTTGGTTCTTACCAAGAGAGATTCTATTTCCCCTACCGGTACTTATAAAAGAGATTTGGATAAGGTTACCAGATTCTACCTTGAGAAAGACACTTTGGAAACTTTCAATCAAAAGTTTGCCGACCCAGATAGTATTATTTATTATGTAGCAGGAAAAAAAGTTAAAAAAGCAATTACTAATCCAATTGTTTCCGGTAATGATAAGCTTACACTCACTGAATTTAGAATACTAGGAGACACAGCTTACTCAATATCTCAAATAGTGATTACAGCCGGTAGAACAGTTAATGCACAACCAACAACCATCTGTGTTGATACCATTATTGGTGGTAAAGACACCTTTGTAACCAGAAACCGTATTTTTATTGATTCAGCTTTCCATCGCAGTGATTTTTATTTCAAGTCAGCACAATGTAATCAAGTTAAATTATACCATGAAGATACAATTCATGCATTGCGTTGCAAAAGTCTTGATCAGAAGTCACTTGCTTTATTGCCACCAAATGCTAAAGGTTTAGAGTTTGAGGGTATCAGATGTTATGCGCCACCTAGCCCACCTTATGGTATGAGATTTGATGTTGGAAAAACCAAACCTGGCTGTACTCAACGCTTGCTTAAATTCAACTTTGACTCTGCTTCTGGTAAAAACAATTGGGTTTCACACAGTGGATTCTTAGCTCCTCCTCTTCCGGGTATAGCCCCTTGGTGGATTAATTATCCGCTCTCAGGTGCTTACGGTACGAGATTCGTTCAGGCTTATGGTGCTGGGCAAATTCAAAACAGAAATCCAGGATGGGTTACAGTGGGTGTTGTAATAGGCAATGGAAAAATAATTAATGGAGGTCCTCCTGTATTGCAATGTATGGATACTGTTTGGTACCATAATGCTTTCCGCTACCTTTACCTAGATTCAAGATTTATAGTAATTGCACCTGAAAAAGATAAGAAAACCGTTTGCGTTGGTGATACAATTACATTCCGCCTTATAGATCCAATTATGGATAGTATCACTCAACTTGTTTGGAACTGGAATGATGATCAAGGTTCTTATTATGAAGAACGCAGTTCTTACTACAAACCTTACAAGGGGCCAAATGCCAACAGAAATGATAAGGTTATTAAGGATTGGAAACCCACTGATAAATGGCTCTACAATTATGTTGTAAGATTAGAGTATGACGGGTTTAATTTTAAAACACTGGATACTATTGTAACGGGTGTTATCAGAAAATGGAGTATAGGAGTTGATGTGAGCAGGGCTGGAGATGCTTTGAAAAGAGCGTTTGAAGCCCTCGGCTTAAATATGAATGAAATACCTGCTGCCGATATTCCTTATTATTTCGGAAATGGTACAGGAAAAGGTTGTATTGATACTACTGGTCTTGGAAGTTTAATTTCCTTTGCGGTTGCTCCTTACCGAGATGCATTAACATTTTCTAGACATTCACCAGAAGATGTGATTATGAAAGACAAAAATGGCAAGGACAGTATTTATAGTGAGGACTGGTATAAATATACAGATTATACAAAAAAGGATTCAATTATTATTTCACAATCTATCCATTGGAGAAGTAAGAGTCAGGCTGGCTGGGATACCTTGCAGCAGGCAAATCCTAATAGATATTCTGGCTTAAAAGCTACTCCTGGTGTTTATCGCCATGTTTACAAAAAGGCAAACAGATATTTCCCTACTTTCCAATTAAGAAATACTGAAGGATGTTTTGGGCCGCGTAACAAAGAAGTAGATGTTGGATTCTATTGGAATTGGTCGTTTACCAATAATTCAGATTCAATTGTTTGTCATGGTGAGTTCGATATTACCATCAAAGATAGCATTCGCTACTTTGCTTACGAGGATCCATTTGTTTGGTTAAATCCTAAGGACTACTGGAAGGATCCAAAGCGTTTCCTTGCACTAAAAGAAGGTAAAAAATTAGATTTCAATGAGCATGATGATTCAATTCCTGCCAATATATTCAATGTTAGAGGTCTTGGAATTCCTCCATTCTCATGGCATTATGATGATCCAGGTATTTACACCATTCGTGTTGCAATGTTCGACAGTTTAGGTTGTGTTGATACATTCCGACAAAAGGTTTATGTCACCGGCGTAAAAGCAGGATTCAACTCGAATGCTGGTATATTGAGTTGTAAAAATATTGTTTCATTCTTCGATACATCAAAGATGATTGATCCCTGCGTTGCATTAAAAGGTATAAAGTGTGACGAAATTGTAGATTGGACTTGGGATTTTGGAGATGGTAAACAAAAGAGTAAACTACGAAGCCCATCACACGATTTTACTCAAAATGGTACTTTCACAGTGCGATTAAAAGTAATTACCAAATTGGGATGTGTCGATAGTGCAAGTATTATGATTACCGTTTATGGACCTCAACCATACTTTAATCCAATCAGTGATACGCTTATATGTGTTGGAGATTCAGTAATTTTTGATAACCTTTCACTTCCTGTAATTGGCCCTAATGCGCAATGGGAATGGAATTTTGGAGATGGCAAGGTAACTTCTACAATCGTTAAGCAACCTGTAGGACATAGATATACAAGTCCAGGAACATACAAAGTGTACCTCACCATGTTTGATGAGATACCTGGAACTAGTATTCGCTGTGCTGCTCTTTATCCTGATACAAGTTCAGACTTAGTAACGAAGATAGAAAGGATAGTGAGGGTAAAACCTGTGGCACCTGCTGATTTTGATATTGCTCCAAATGATACCATATGTCCTAACACATTGGTAACCTTTACCTCGCAGTCAGACACCCTTTACAAGCGTTTTATCTGGCGTTTTGGTGATGGTGACACCGTAAGCACTAATCAAACAAGTGCAAGCCATAATTATCCTAAAAAGGGTATTTTCCAAGTAACATTGATACCGGATTACGACACCCCTGAATTCAATAAATGCTTAGACACTGTAAAGAAAAATATAGTTGTTCTGGATGTTACGGCTGATTTTGAAATAATTGATAAGGATGCACCTAAATTCTGTTTCCCCAACAAATCAACAGGTGCTACCAAGTATCAGTGGAAATTCCAAGATCCTCTTCAAGGGGATGGTGCATCAACTGAATTTTCACCTTGCTATACTTGGAAAGATACAGGTTGTTTCAAAGTAACCTTGATTGTGACCAACGATATAGGATGTACAGATCAAAAGGATAGTATTGTATGTTATAAGCTTGTAACTAAAATTATTCCTTATAACGTATTTACACCTGAACCTAAAGATGGCATCAATGACGTGTTCCGAGCCAATGCTGAAGGATTAGATGAATTTGATATCAAAATATACAACCGTTGGGGAGTGCTTGTATTCGAAAGTACAGACCAATTCTTCCAATGGAATGGTAAAATAAAAAATACTGGTGCCGATTGTCCTGACGGAACTTACATGTATATCATGAATTTCAAGCTGAAAAATAAAGGCTTGAATTCATTAACTGCCAAAGATCAAAAAACTCCAGTAAGTGGTATGGTAACCCTTATCAGAGGTAAGTAATCTTAAATAATAACCTAAATAAAAAACCCGGTTGGTTACTCGACCGGGTTTTTTTTTATTTCGGTTCCTAACTAAAGGGGTCCACTTCAGCTTTTATTCCCTAATAAGCAGAAGATTAAATTGTCATTAAAAGGCTTATTTGTAACTATTTCTTGCATCCTATTGGATTTTGTAGTTGGTTTGCTCTATCGTGAAAGCCATAATACCAGTAGCAGGCATTGGAAGCAGACTTAGGCCGCATACCCATACACAACCCAAATCTCTTATTCCGGTTGCGGGGAAACCGATTCTTGCGCACATCATTGATGGCCTCATAGCTGTTGGAATTAATGAATTTGTTTTTATTATTGGCTATTTGGGCGATAAAATTGAGCAATACATTTCTATAAATTACCCTCAAATAAAAGCCTACTTTGTGGTTCAAGCGGACGGAAAAGGAACAGGACATGCAATTTGGTTGGCTCAAGACCTGCTAAGAGATGATGAACATGTATTTATTGTGTTTGGAGATACTATTGTAAAGGCAGATTTGGAAAGGATAATTGCTTCTAGCAAATCATTGCTTGGAGTAAAAAAAGTGAATGATCCAAGAGAGTTTGGTGTAGCTGAAATTGATGAAACCGGATTAATTACCAAATTGGTTGAAAAACCTAATATTCCTAAATCAAACCAGGCACTGGTTGGTATATATAAAATTTGTGAAACGAAACAATTAAAGCAAGCCCTAAACTACAATATTGAACACCATATTATCACCCGTGGAGAATATCAATTAACAGACGCATTGATGCGAATGATCGACAACGGCGTAAAGATGTATTCATATAATGTAGAAGCTTGGTTTGATTGCGGCAAAAAAGATATACTCCTTGAAACCAATGCTATTCTGCTGAAAGGGGAAGGATATACAAGAGCGAAGGCTTCTGATTACAACAATACAATTATTATTGACCCAGTTTATATTGGAGCAAATTCAAAAATATCCAACTCTATTATAGGCCCAAATGTGTCTGTAGGGGATCAGGTAATTATTAATTATACAATTATCAAAAATTCAATTATAGGCCCTCATTCACATTTGGAAAACGCAAATTTAGAAAATAGCATCATAGGAAATGATGCAAGCTTAAAGGGAGTTTCTTTGAGTTTAAATTTAGGCGACAGTACAGAAATTAATTTCGGATAAAGCTCAGATATTTCTGAGTCTAAGCCGAAATTTATTTTAAGCAAGTTTTAAACCCAAGAGGGATATCTGTTTGGGTTGTATTCATGCATCATCTTATAAATAACATCAAAAATTTCCTCAACATTTGGTTTTGAAAAGTAATCACCATCAGTACCGTAGGCAGGACGGTGTTCTTTTGCTGAAATTGTTAGGGGTTGTGTGTCCAAATATTTATAAGATTCTTGCATTTCAAGTACCTGTTGCATCATAAACGAGGTTGCTCCACCAGGAACATCTTCATCCAAAAATACAACTTTATTTGTCTTTTTTATAGATTCAACAATTTGATGGTTTATGTCAAATGGCAACAATGTTTGTACATCAATCAACTCAACTGAAATCCCTTGTTTTTCCAATTCAGCACAGGCTTCTTCCGCTATACGACAACAACTTCCGTAAGTTACAAGGGTAACATCTGTTCCAGAAATTAAAGTTTCAGGTTCACCAAGGGGGAGATTAAATTCTCCAATATTATCAGGTAATTTTTCCTTCAAGCGATATCCATTCAAACATTCAACTACAAGCGCAGGTTCGTCACTTTTTAACAAGGTATTGTAAAATCCTGCTGCTTGTGTCATATTGCGCGGAACTAACACCCGCATTCCTCTCAATGCATTAATAATCATTCCCATGGGTGAGCCACTGTGCCAAACGCCTTCTAACCTATGACCACGGGTACGAATAATTAGAGGCACTTTTTGTCCTCCCATGGTGCGATATTGTAAAGTTGCAATATCATCACTCATTATTTGTAATGCATATAAAAGGTAGTCTAAATATTGTATTTCGGCAATGGGTCTCAAACCCCGCATAGCTAATCCAATGGCTTGTCCTATAATACTCAATTCACGAATTCCAGTATCCGTAACTCTAATTTCTCCATATTTTTCCTGAAGGCCTGCAAATCCCTGATTTACATCTCCAATCTTTCCAACATCCTCGCCAAAAGCGATGATTCGTTCATCTCTTTGCAATGCTGCATCAAAACAGGCCTGTACTATTTCCCGCCCATCAAGAATTTTTGAGTTTTCAGAATAGATTGGATTGATTTTGGCAATTTTAAGTGCAGACTCTTCACCCTGACTATAAATATAAGAGTTGTACTTTTCAGCGTTTTCCCTTTTGAAATTATTGAGTAATTGATGCAACTCATCGCGATTGGTATTTTTTTCATTCAATGTTAATCGCAACATTTGATTAATACTTACCAAAATATCTTTTCGGTTAAGTTCATCTTTGTTTTTTAACGAAGATGTAAGATTGCCAATTTCATTGGTATGAGATGATGCAGCAGCTAATCGTTCCATAACGCCAATTGCCATATCTCTATCTTCTAAAATTGGTTTTAAAAAATTATTCCATGCAGCTTTTTGTTCCGACTTCACAAATATGGCTGCATCTTTTTCAATGGCAGTAAGTTCATCTACAGTTGCAATACCACTTTCTACAATCCATAGCTTCATTTGGGTAAGGCAGTCGTATTCTTCTTCCCATTTTAAACGTTCTTTACTTTTGTATCGCTCATGTGAACCAGAGGTAGAATGTCCCTGAGGTTGAGTTAGCTCATTCACATGAATGATTATAGGCGTATGAAAATCACGACAAAGCTTGCTTGCTTTCTGATAGGTTTTAATAAGTGCTGGATAATTCCAACCATTTACTGTAAAAATTTCATACCCTTTGCCATGTTCGTCTGTCTGAAAACCACTTAATATTGAACTTAGGTTTTCTTTTGTAGTCTGATATTTGGCATGAACAGAGATTCCATATTCATCATCCCAGATGCTTATTAACATTGGGACTTGGAGCACACCTCCGGCATTTACAACTTCCCAAAATCCACCTTCACTCGTACTTGCATTGCCAATAGTCCCAAAAGCTATTTCGTTACCATTTATAGAATAGTCTGTTAAGTTACTTAACGCTTTATTTTCTCGATAAAGTTTGGATGCATAAGCTAAACCAAGCAACCTTGGCATTTGACTAGCAGTTGGTGAGATATCGGCAGAGGAATTATAACGGTTAGTTTGACGTTTCCAAGTGCCATCTTCGTTGATTAAGCGGGTTCCAAAATGACCATTCATGCTTCTGCCAGCAGAACATGGTTCACGTTCCACATCTGGATCGGCATATAACTGTGCGAAAAATTCCCGAACATTACTCATACCTTTTGCAAACATAAAAGTCTGATCGCGGTAATATCCTGATCTGAAATCACCATGATTAAAGAATTTGGACATGGCCAATTGAGCAACTTCTTTTCCATCACCAAATATTCCGAACTTCGCTTTTCCAGTAAGTACTTCTTTCCTACCAATTAAACTTGCCTGGCGACTTTCGGTAGCAATTCGAAAATCGTCCAAGACTTCCTTTTTAAATTCTTCGCGGCTAATAGCAGCATTTTCGACAGCAGAATCAATCATTTGCGAGCAAAGATAATTTTATTTTAGATTTACGTTTTACCTTTTGCATTTTTGAGTGTAAAATTTATTTTCATTCTTAATGTGAGAAATGAAAATTTAGAATTCAATTTAGGATAAATTTATAGATATAGAATTTTTTTAGAAGGAAAATTCTATAATTTAAAACTAAGAATTCTTAATTTTGAGGCATCAAACTTTTTCCTCTAATTGTTAAATACAGTAATATCCTTAGTCTAAATGTTGTGTTTGGATGTTTGAGTTGTGCCCTGTTTTTTCTTGAACCAGCATTAATTATTGGCGATAATATAGATTTTATTGTTATTCTTTCACTTTCTGTTTGGGTCATTTATACCTTAGACCATATTGCGGATGGATTTAAGGAAACAGGTAATTCCGGAATTTTAAGATATGATTTTAATTATAAATACAGAGTTATTCTTCTTGTTTTATGTTTGATATTTTCAACACTGATCGTATTTCTAATTTATAAAAACAAGGCTGCCTTATTTGTTCAGAATGGACTTTGGCTAGTTTTTGTTTTGCCATTGTACTTTTTTTTGAAATTAAAAGGCTTTTTTACACCCATTTTTAAAATGATAGTTATATCTATTGTCGTAGCAACGGTGGTAGTTCTCTTGTATAACAGTTCCAATCTTTTTACAGATATGCTAAGCATGGAATGGATTATTATGGTTTTATTGGCTCTATTGAATCAATTGGTGCTAGAATATTATGAATGTCATGAGGGAAAAAATATTACAGAATCATCCTCTGATTTATTTTATTTAAGTATGGCTAAAAGTGTTTTTATTTGGATGGTCGTTTTTTTGGTAATAAGCACAATTCAAAATATACATGCTTGGCCTTTTACAGCATCAATTTTTCTAACAGCACTATTCTTGAGGTTGATAATTGCATTCCCCACAAAATTTCAGAAGGAACGTGCCTACCGATATTGGGCTGATTTTAGTTTTATTTTAATGTGGCCACTCTTAAAGGTTTTTTTATTGCTGATATGTCGTAAGTGGTAAACTTACCCCTTACCACTTATTCAGGACATATTTATATTTTCGTTGAAAAAAAATAAATTATAGCATAGCTAAAGCACTTAAATTTGGTCTTTTTAAAATAGTGAACTCAAAATATGAACAGAACGGATATACATAATCAGATAGACAATCTTATTCAAAGATTGGAATCAAACCATGAGGCCTTAAAGACGAATAAGGGTGACAGGTCGCTTTTGGAAATAGATATCCTGCGCAAACTTTGTATTGATCTATATGAACAGATTAATCAGTTGCGCCTTTTGAATAAATTACCAATCACACCTGAACCACTTAGATTTATAGAAGACGAATTGGAAGAAAATGAAGATATAGATATTGAACTAGAGCACCAAGAATATATTAAAATACCTGATGTAACTGAGTTGTTAATTCCTCAAATAGAAGACGAACCATTGCTTCCACTTCAAGAAATAGAACCAACATTAGATGAAGAAATTTATGAAGAAGTACAGGAACCATTAATACCTGAGATAGTTCAAGTAGAAAACAATCATGTTGAAATAGACTTAGAACCTGAAGAAGATGAATTAGAACCTGAAGCGGAAGTAAAAACAGAATCAGAAACAGAGCACGTTGATATTTTGCAAGAAATAGTTGCTGAACCAGTAAAAGTAACTGTAGTTGAAAAAGTTTCAAGGGATTATGAGTCACTAAAATTTATTCCAATTGTTGAGAAACCGGTTCCTGTTTTTTCCACCCCATTAAAACCCATAAATGATGAGAAAAGCGTTCTGGAAAAGGTAAGCGAACAGCAAAGGGATACAAGTTCAATACACCAATCCATCTCCATACCAAAAGATGAGAAGGAGTTGCTTGAAAAGTTTTTAAGTGCCAAAATAGCCAAAATCACAAATGCTATTGACATCAGCAAGCGATTTGAATTACAAAACAATCTATTTGGAGGTGATTCACAATCCTATTCAAGGGCAGTTTTAGCGCTCGAAGAAGCTGAAACCAAAGAAAAAGCATTGACAATCTATACCGAATTGGCATCAAAATACAAATGGGATAAAGAAAATGAACTGGTTCAGGAACTAAAAAGTTTCATCTATAGGAAATATTAATAGAATAAAAATTTCCAACGGTTCGCATTCGAATTTACTAAATTAGCAAATATCCACTTTAACAGCGAGTTCTTCGCACAGTGCATATTGTTCAACAGTTATGGATTTAAAGAGTCGCATTTTCTTTCACAGAAATAGGAAAGTTATATTTTTCATTCTTTAAATAATTACCCTGACATTAGCCATTCAAATCAGGCATGTCAAATTTCAATCAGGTTCCCTTTGTAAAATTAATCATTCCTTTTCTTTTAGGAATCTTTCTAGCCATGAATTGGCCTGATATTGCCAAATCAGGAAAAGTGTCAATTGTTTTAACTTTTACATTAGTTGCTCTTTTAAGCACAATGAAAGGAAGCTTATTTTATAATGGACTTAAAAATTTTGCTTTAGGCCTATCATTTCTCTTTTTAGGTATCTATCTTACGGATATTCATTCCCCAGAAAGTACACTGAAACAGACAGAAGAACTTGGCTTAGAAGGCGTTTACTATGTGGTTGTTTCTGATATTCCGCAGATTAAGACAAAAACATACAAGGTGAAGGCTAAAATACTTGGAAAAGTATCATACGCCAAAAATTTTATGGCTTCAGATGCCGAGGTGATTTTATACCTTAGTAAAAAGATTAAGTTGCCAATTCCTGGAGATAGATTCATTATGCGTTGTTCTTTTAAGTCTATTCCCGGGCCTGATAATCCATATCAGTTTGATTACCAACAATTTTTATCATACCAAGGAATTCATTTTCAAACCTTCGTCAATAACCCAAATAACATTATTAACACAAACACAAATTCTGCAAGCTTTATCCAGAAATTGGCCTTTCAGGGAACATCCAACTTGAAGAGGCTCTTTAAAGAAAATATTGAAGATACCGTAGCTTTGGCTGTTACAGAATCTTTAATTTTTGGCTACAAAGAGGATATACCCAAAGAGTTAGTTAATTCTTATTCAAGAACCGGCACCCTTCATGTTTTGGCTGTTTCGGGAATGCATGTTGCCGTAGTTTTTTTATTGTTAGCAAAACTGTTCTCATTTCTTGATAAAATTAAGAATGGAGTATGGATAAAAACGATATTTATACTTTTATCAATCTGGGGATATTGTGTACTCACAGGTCTTGCACCTTCCATTTTAAGAGCTGGTTTAATGATTTCACTCATAATAGTAGGTAAGTCATTGTCCCGACACTATAATATATATAACATTATTGCATTGTCAGCCTTCATTATATTATGTATTAATCCTTATTGGATTTTTAATGTTGGATTTCAGCTTTCATTTGCAGCTGTTTTAGGAATAATTTATTTCCAACAATTTCTGCTTCCTCTATTTGTACCCAAAAATTTTGTATTTAAAGAAATCTGGAATATTTTAATCATTACCTTGTGCGCTCAAATTGCAACCTTTCCTCTTAGTCTCTTTTATTTTAATCAGTTTCCAAATTATTTTTTGTTTTCCAATCTCATCATTATTCCTCTTACCACTCTGATTATCTATTCAGGGACAGCAATGGTTTTGTTTTCCAAAATCCCAATACTGTTGAATCTATTTTCATTGTTTACAGAAAAAATGGTTTTACTAACGAATGATATTGTTGCAAAAATTGAAGATTTACCGTATTCTCTTACAGATGGAATAAAGATTAACATGATTCAAGTTTTTCTAATCTATGTTCTAATATTCTTTCTTTTGGATTGGTATAAAAGCTTCAACCAAAAAAGTATTTTTATTGGATTAGCTGTATTGGCTATCATAATTGGAATATCAAGCTATGATAAAATTATAATGCAGAATAAACATTCAATTGTTTATTTCAATGCGCCAAAGTTTAAATTAATACTCATTTCGGATGGAAAAAGAAGCGTTCTGCTCAGTAAAATTCCTACAGCCGATAAGGAAATGAATTATATACGTGGCTGGTTAATTCATCATAGGGTTTGGCCACTTTATAAAAGAATTAGGGTAAACACTCCAAAAACTAAAAATATTAGATTAAAAGAAATGAATTTGTATTCTAAAGGTGAAAGGGTTTATTATAAAGGTATTAGGCTTGATATTTAACTACACAGGCGGCTTTTATATATTTAATGTAATTCATTTAAAAGAATAAGCCGTTGCTCACTTTTCGCGTGCGATGGTAAACTCAGGTCGCCGTTGCTTCGCCTCTGGCTGGCATATTATCTTCGCCTCTGGCCAAAAAAATACGTCAGCCATAAATTTTTCAGCTACTGCAACTAACGAATTTGCTGTAAGTGATTATACTGAGTGTCTCCTGATAATTACCGAGATGGAGGCTATCCAGTTTTAGTAATACGCACTAAAATGTTTAACTGATAGATAAAGAAGAACTTATGACGGCGGCTTTGGGTGAAATTCCCTTTAGAAAATCTATCAAGCTACCTTGGAGTATTCCACTTGATGTCAATACTTTTCACATTAACTTAATCACATTGATATCCAATGAAATAATTATGATGATGATAACAATGCACTTTAAGCCAAAAAGAATCTTTAGAATAAGATTAAACCGATTTTTAAACTGCTTATTAAGTTAATAAAATAGAAAAAAGTACCAGATTTAATCAATTTGACGAAGAAAATTGTAAATAATAGGAACTAAACGCTGTCTTTTAGACTTCAAAAGTTAAAAAGGTTGCAAAAAAATTTCAAAAACATTTGTCATAATATCAGAATTTTGTCAATTAACACTCTTAAGAATCGGAGTTATAAATCTAAAAATCAGTATTATAAGCTGAATTTATGTCTATAAAAAAGATTTTAAAAATATTTTTTTCAAAACGATACACAACTAATATACTTTGATTCCTATATTTGGAACATAAAACGATATGAAAATATGAAAAAATTATTTACCTACAGTCTTAAAAAAACTTACGAATTCAGAAGCAAGGCATTGTTAACAATTGCATTGTTTTTTTCAATGGGTTTTGCTTCAGTTATGGGGCAATCACCTTATTGTGACCCCGTTTATTCTAGTCAGAATAACAATTGTACCACTTACTTCATGTCAATCAACGCGGTTGACATTAAACAAGGTTCTAC
>Ga0163144_10007346_pt1 | contig 24155 bp, 21 predicted proteins | sample OliLak19BULKMAT1_FD_123175 | JGI IMG/M metagenome (GOLD analysis project Ga0163144, IMG submission 123175) | Freshwater microbial mat bacterial communities from Lake Vanda, McMurdo Dry Valleys, Antarctica - Oligotrophic Lake LV.19.BULKMAT1 | ecosystem: Environmental > Aquatic > Freshwater >...
CCAAGCCCGCCCCCGTGCTCGCCACGCCCCCCACCCCGCCGCCCCACGCCACCTGCACCGCCGTCGTCGGCCTGCAGTGGGGCGATGAGGGCAAGGGCAAGATCGTCGACCGCCTCGCACGCGACCACGACGCCACCGTCCGCTACAACGGCGGCGCCAACGCCGGCCATTCCGTCGTCGTGGCCGGCGAACGCTTCGCACTCCACCTCATCCCCTCGGGCATCCTCGCCGCTGGCAAGGCCGCCGTCATCGCCAACGGCGTCGTCGTCGATCCCGGCGTACTGCTCGAAGAGATGGCCCGCCTCGCCGCCCGCGGCGTCGATGTCTCACGCCTCATCCTCTCCAGCCGCGCCCACGTCGTCCTCCAGCACCACAAGGACGAGGACAAACGCCGCGAGCAGGCCCTCACCGACCTCCACGGCGGCGCGAAGATCGGCACCACCGGCCGCGGCATCGGCCCCTGCTACGCCGAGAAAGCCCAGCGAGGCTCCGCCGTCCGCGTCGGAGACCTGCTCCGCCCAGACGTCCTCACCGACCGCCTCACCCGCGCCAAACTCCTCACCCCGTCGGGCTCCAACCTCGACATCCCCGCCGAGACCGCGCGCCTGCTCGACATCGGCAACCGCCTCCGCCCCCACATCACCGACACAACCTACCTCCTCCACGACATGCTCGCCCGCGGCAAACGCCTCCTCTTCGAGGGGGCCAACGCCACACTCCTCGACGTCGACCACGGCACCTACCCCTTCGTCACCTCTTCCGCCACAACCGCCCTGGGTATCGGCAACGGCACAGGTGTCCCGCCCTCCCGCATCGCACGCACCGTCGGCGTCATGAAGGCCTACTCCACCCGCGTCGGAGGCGGCCCCATGCCCACCGAAGACCTCGGCGAAGCCGGTGAACGCATCCGCCAGCGCGGCCGCGAGTTCGGCACCACCACCGGCCGCCCACGCCGCTGCGGCTGGCTCGACCTGGTCGCCGTCCGCTACTCCGCCATGATCAACGGCGTCTCAGAACTCGCTGTCATGCTCTTCGACGTCCTGGCCGGGTTCGACACTCTGCCCATCTGCACCGCCTACCGCCTCAGCGGCGCGTCGGGCGCCGGCCCAACCACAGACCGATTCCTCCCCGACGCCGACGAACTCGCCTCCGTCACCCCGACGTACGAGCCGGTGCCCGGGTTTGGCGATGAGATCACGGGCGTTCGCCGCCGCACCCACCTGCCCGATGGCGCTCGCCGGTACCTCGACCGCATCGAGGAGTTCGTCGGCATCCCCATCAAGACCATCAGCGTCGGCCCCGACCGGGAGCAGACCATCCAGGAGTAGAGAGCGTCTGATTCTCCGGTTTCAACGCAAAGATCGCATCGTGCGCAAAGCAGAGCCCCCGAAGGCCAGACTTCGGAACGGCCGCCGAGCAGCCCATCCCCGGCACCGAACCAGAAGCGACTCCTCGCGCCCCAACTCCCCGATCCCCTCGCGCCCTCGACTTCGCGCCCTTGGCGCACGTCGCGCTCAACACGAGCAACCAAGACCTCGGAATCCGAATGACGACAACCCTCGACAGCCCCCACGCCTCCTGCCCCCGCGCCGCCGCCGTCGTCGAACGCATGCGCCGGCTCAACCCGCGCTCCGATCCGCTCAAGCACCTCCCGGACATCCACCCAGAGCGCATCCCCCGCCACATCGCCATCATCATGGACGGCAACGGCCGCTGGGCCACCCAGCGCGGCTTCCCACGCATCTTTGGCCACCGAAACGGCGCGGCCGCCGTCCGCGATGTCGTCATGCAGGCCGGGCTCCTGGGTGTCGAGGCTCTCACCCTCTACTCCTTCTCACTCGAAAACTGGACGAGGCCAGACGACGAGGTCGCCGCCCTCATGTACATGGCCATCGCCTACTGCGAGGGCGAGAAGGAAGCCCTCCGCCGCGAGGGCATCCGTTTCCGCGTCATCGGACGCCGCGTGGGCTTGCCCCAGGAAGTCATCGACGCCATCGAGAGCGTCGAGCGCCACACCGCCGATGTTCAGGGCCCCACGCTCTGCCTCGCCCTCAACTACGGCTCGCGCCAGGAGATCACCGACGCCGCCAGATCGCTCGCCCGCGACGCCGCCGCCGGCAAAATCGACCCCGAAACCATCGACGAATCCGCCTTCGCCGCCCGTCTCTACGCCCCCGACCTGCCCGACCCCGACATGCTCATCCGCACCGGAGGCGACATGCGCATCAGCAACTACCTGCTCTGGCAGATCTCCTACGCCGAGATCTACGTCACCCCGACCTTCTGGCCCGACTTCCGCGCCGACCAGCTCAATCAGGCCGTGCGCGACTTCGCAACCCGCAACCGCCGTTTCGGCGGCCTCACCTGAACTGCCTCGACGCCCGCACGGCGCACCAACGGAGCCAGGGGCTTCCGCCCCTCGAATCGCGTGGGTGAATACCGCCGCCCGCAGCGCGGACGACACACGCCCCGTGTTCCGTTGCGTCGCGCAGCATGGCATATCGTCTCGCACGCCGCCCAAAAACGAACAACCGGAGGCCCACATGCCCCCGGTCGCATCAAACTCACTTCCCCTCCGCGTCCTTCTTCACGAGCCGCCTCACATCCCGCGCCAGGTGCCCCAGCTTCCGCATCACCGCGTAGTTCTCCATCTGCTCCCGCGCCGGTCCCGCCGGCGCGCCCATCCACTTGGCCCCCGGCGGCACATCGTTCATCACGCCCGCGTTGGCCGCGATCTCCGCGCCAGGCCCGATGGAAATGTTGTCCTTGATCCCCGCCGCTCCGCCCACCTGCACGCCGTCGCCCATCCGCACCGAGCCCGCGATCCCCACCTGCCCGCAGATCACGCACCACCGCCCGATGTCGCAGTTGTGCCCCACCTGCACCAGGTTGTCGATCTTGGTCCCATCCCCGATCCGCGTCGAGCCGAACTTGGCCCGGTCCACGCACGAGTTGGCCCCGATCTCAACCTCATCGCCCAGCCGCACATCGCCAAGGTGCGGGATCTTCACCAGCCCCGCCCCGTCCGCCCTCGGGCGATACCCGAACCCATCGGCTCCGATGATCGACCCGGCGTGCAATATGCACAGCCGCCCGACGCTGCACCGCTCCTCGATCACCGCCCCAGGATGCAACCACGTCCCCTCGCCGATCGTCACGTCGCGACCGACATACACCCCCGCCAGCAGCACCACGCCCGCCTTGATCGTCGCGCCCGCCTCGATCACGCACTGCGGCCCGATGCTCGCGCTCGGGTCCACATCCGCCGATGGATGCACCGTCGCAGAAGGATGGACCCCCTTCTCCGGCTCGGGGCGGGGCGGCTGGAACAACTCCAGCGCCCGCACGAACGCCAGGTCCGCGTCGCCCACGATCAGCAGAGCCCGCGACCCGGGATCGTGGGCCGGAACCTCGATCCCCCGCGTCACCACCGCCGCCGCCGCCCGGCTCGCGCCCCACTTCTCCGCGAACTTGGGGTCGCGGATGAACGTGAGCGCGCGGGCATCGCCCGTGTCGATCGCGTCCACGCGCGTGATCGTCAGGTCCGCCGGGCCCACCAGCGTCGCCCCCAGGCGAGAGCACAACTCGCCCGTGGTGAACCCCGGGTGCGACGGCGAACCCTCACGCTCGGCGCCCCGATTTCGAGATGAGGATCGGATTCGGCTCACGGCCTGCCGCCACCCCCGGCCGCGTACTGGTTGTTCATCAGCGTCAGCACCTGGTCGGTCACGTCCAGGCTCTGGCGGGCGAACAGCACGCGCTTGCCGCGGATGGCTTCCTGCTGGGCCGCAGTCGTCGACTGCGGACGCGCCAGCGGGAACGAGCGGTCATCCACCATGATCAGGTCGTAGCCGTTGTTGTCGGCGAACTGCCCGCAGGCCACCGTGACCTTCTCGTACATCTCCCGCATCATGTCGCCACGTGCGATGTCCAACCGCGTCTGGGCCGCCTCCAGCCTCGCCTGGCCGAACGCCTGCTTCTCCGACAGTTCCTGGGCCACGTTGAACAGAGCCTCACCCGTCAGCGACTCGGCCTCGATCCGAGCCTGCAGCGTCTTGATCTCCTCCTCGAGCACTCTCAGGTCCTCGACCACCGAGAGCCGCCGTCCCTCCAGGGACGTCCCCTTGTCCTTGGCCTCCTGCAATCCATCCATCAGCGAACCCAGGCGGATCATGCCCACGTTCGCGGGCACCGCCATTGGCGCCGGCGACGCTCTCCACGCGCTGGCCGCTCCGGCACCCGCGATCACTCCCACAACCGCCATCCATGGCACCCAGCGAGGGGTCTGCTTCATCGTCATTCCTTCCGTCCCCGGCTTCCCGGGCCGTACCAGCCCAAACCCCGGCCCCCGAACCAAGATCGGCCCGAGAACCCCACAATCAGGAATCATACCGACCCCCCCGGCTCGGGGCAGGGTCGGGGGGGTCGGCCTGCCAACACCGGAGATGTCCAGCCGTGGCGACCCGGGTTCACCAACCCCGTCAAGGCGTGTCTGACGCCCAATCGCCGCAGGCGCTTCTCCACTTTGCCACGTCGGCACTCCCCCACTTTGCCACTTCCCCTCCAACCCGGTATCGTCGCCCCGTGCCCACCCCCGCCCGCAGTCCCGACGACTCGGCCCGCTTCGTGCGCACCCGCCAGGCCCACGAGGATGAGACCGCCGAGGATTACGTCGAGTCGATCGATACGCTCATAATCCAAACAGGCGAGGCCCGCGTCCGCGACCTTGCCCGCCTCATGGACGTCAGCCACGTCACCGTGTCCCGCATCATCGCCCGTCTGGCCCGCAAGGGACTGGTCCAGACCGCCCCCTATCGCCCGATCGTGCTGACGCCCAAGGGCAAGCGCCTCGCGTCGCGCGCCAGGGAGCGCCACCTGATCGTCGCCGACTTCCTGCGGGCCATCGGCGTCCCGCCGGCCCAGGCCGAGATCGACGCCGAGGGCATCGAGCACCACGCGAGCCAGGCGACGCTGGACGCGATGCTGGCAATGACGGCCAAACTCAGGGAGCCCTGAGCCCACGCTCACCAGCAGGGCCTCTCAATACCCCTCTACAACCGGTAGTCCCCCGGCACCACGCCGCTCTCCGCCCGTATCACCGACCTGATCCCACCTCGCCCCTTCCACTCCGTCCGCACCACCATCCACCCCGGACTCATCAGGGCCGCCAGGTCGTCGCGGATCCGGTTCGTCACGGCCTCATAAAAAATGCCCTCGGTCCGGAACGACTGCAAATACAACTTCAGGCTCTTCAGCTCCACGCACGTCCCGCCCGCCTTGGCCCCGCGCGGCTCAAACCGCACGGTGACCACACCAAAGTCCGGATGCCCCGTCTTCGGGCACAGGCTCGTGAACTCCTCCGCCACATGCTCGATCACGAACGGCGTGTCGGTCGGGGTCGCAAACGCTTCCAGCAGGCGCGGGTCGGGCATGGGGGAATGTAGGAAGTCCTCGGTGATGAGTCCTGTCTCAACGGGGGGGCTCGCGCCGCCCGTCCCGTGCGTATCCGTCCCTCACCGCACCTCGGACCCGCACTCCGGGCATGTGTCGCCGGTCAGACCCTCGAGCGGGTACTTGCACTTCGGGCACTGGTTGCGCCTCTCACGCGGCATCGGGATCAACCGTCGCGCCAGCCAGGCGGCCGCGAACCATGCGGTCGCACACATGGCGAGCCCGACGAGCCTGAGCATGATCGCCACATAGTCAAGGCGGGAAGCCCCGCCAAAACTCTGCCGCGAGATGAGTGAGGCGGAACTCTCCAAGACCCGACCCATCATCCACAGCGTCGCCACCAGCGCCGCCACTCTCAGCAACGCCGCCACCACCGTCCTGCACCGCCCCACAAACACCTCATCACTCACGCCCCACCCCCCGGCCTGTTGTGAGACGCCTTCACCAACTCCTCGGTCAGCCCCCTCCCGCACTCCGGGCACCGCGCCTCGGCCAGCGACACCGACTCGTGCCGGCAAGACGGGCAACGTCCCGGCCACCTGCCCCGCGGCAACGGCAGGATGACCCGGGTGAGCGGCCCGGCGAACACCAGCCCCGTGATTCCCCAGAACAGCGGCACGGTGCCCGTCGCCACCCGCTGGAAGTAGGACCGCCAGCTCCACAGGTCGTCGTCGCTGATCCCCTCGATCAGCCCGCCCACGATGAACCCCGCCCTGAACGGCAGCGTCAGCAACCCCAGCAGCCGCAGCCAGGCGCGGACCACCATCCGCCATCGCAGCACCGTGTGCAGGTCGGGAACCATGCACACAGGGTACCACGCCCACCCCAATGGATGCCTCGATGCTTCCTGCCTGGATGCCTTCCCCACACTCGTCCACTACGATCCGCACTCGACCAGGAGGACCACATGCTCCGACGACTGCTCGCCATCGCCACGCTCGCCTGCGTGATCCCCGCGTGTCTGACCGCCTGCGCCGGTCGCGATCGCGACCACCCGCCCGAGGATCGCGTCGCCACACCAACTCCCGCTCCCACCCCGGACACCGCGGGGTCCGATCCCGCGGCTTCCTCGACCCCGCGCGCCACGGGCGGGCCGTCCCAGGGCGTTCCCGCTTCCTACCTCGCCCTCACCGCACTCGACGGCCGTACCGGCGAGCCCATCGCCTGGGACGATCTGGTCGCCCGCTGCGCCGCCGCCAACGTGGTGCTCATCGGCGAGGAGCACGACCTGGACCAAGCCCAGCAGATGGCCGCAGACCTGTTCGCCGCGATTGTCGACCGACGGTCCGACGCCGCGCTCTCTCTGGAGTTCTTCGAGCGCGATCAGCAGGTGCATCTGGACGACTACATCGGCGGGCTGACCACGCACGAGCAGTTCGTGGCCGCCACCGGTCGGCGCGACGGCAACTACCCGGACGGGCACCGCCGGATGATCGACGCGGCCAAGGCCGCCGGTGCGCCCGTCATCGCCGCCAACGCCCCGCGTCGGTACGTCCGCCTGGCGCGCCTCGAAGGCTATGACCGGCTCGCCAAACTGAATCCGATGCAGCGGGCCTTGTTCGTGGTGCCGCGCACCATGCCCTCGGGCAGGTACCACGACGAGTTCATCGGCATGATGTCGGCCATGGGTGCCCACGGGCCGGACGCCGCCGGCCCGCAACCCTCCGAGGAGCAGCGGCGCTCGGCGGCCGAGGCGACGTTCCGCTCGCAGGCGATGTGGGATGCGACGATGGCCGACTCCATCGCGACGGCGCTGCGGGATGGGGCCAGGCCCGTCGTACACGTCATCGGGCGGTTCCATGTCGACCACGATGGCGGCACCGTGCAGATGCTCAGACGCCAGCGGCCCAGTGCGCGGATCCTGACGATCTCATGCGGACGCGGGACGCCCACGCGCCTGAGCGATGAGGACAACGGACGCGCCGATGTCGTGGTGTACGCCGAGGAGGCGCCACAAGCCGAGCCCGCTCCGTGAACGAGCCGCGCGGAGCCAGCCCACGCACGAGCGTGCAATCGCGCCGATTCGCCGCCCTTCCCGTGAGGGCATCCGCGGGCGCGCACCCCGCGCCTCGTAAGGAGCGTGGGTTCCCTCACGGCAACGGAAAGTGCGTGCAAAACGCCGCGATCTCCCCCCGCACCGTCGCGGCCATGTTCGCCTCTCCCTTGGCGATCAGCACGCGGTCGAGCCACCCGGCCACGCGGTCCATGTCGGCTTCCTTAAGGCCACGGGTCGTCAGGGCCGGGGTGCCCAGACGGATGCCGCTCGTCTGCTTGGGCGGGCGAGCATCCTGGGGGATGCCGTTCTTGTTGCAGATCATGCCGCCGGTCTCGAGCCACTTCTCGGCGTCGGCGCCGGTCAGGTCCTTGTCGCGGGCCGTGAGGTCAACCAGCATGAGGTGGTTGTCGGTGCCGCCGGAGGTGATGCGGTAGCCACGCTTGGTCAGCGCCGCGGCCAGGGCGCGGGCGTTGGCGACGACCTGCTTCGAGTAGTCCTTGAACTCGGGCTCAAGCGCCTCGCCAAACGCGATGGCCTTGGCCAGGATGACGTGCATCAGCGGCCCGCCCTGCATGCCGGGGAACACGGAGCGGTCGATCTTCTTGGCCAGTTCAGCGTCGTTGGTGAGGATGAGTCCGCCGCGCGGCCCACGCAGCGTCTTGTGCGTCGTCGTCGTCACGATGTGGGCGTGCGGGAAGGGCGAGGGATGCACGCCCGCGGCCACCAGCCCCGCGATGTGGGCGATGTCGGCGAAAAGGATCGCCCCGCACTTGTCGGCGATCTGCCGGAATCGCGGGAAGTCGATCACGCGCGGATAGGCCGAGTACCCGCACATGAGCACCTTGGGCTTGTGCTCCATGCAGACCTTCTCGGCGGCGTCGGAGTCGATCTGCTCGTGCATGGCGTGGCCCTTCTCATAGTGCAGGGGGTAGTGGACGGGCTTGAACCACTTGCCCGATATGTTGACCTTCAGGCCATGCGAAAGATGCCCCCCGTCGGCCAGAACGAGCGAGGCGAAGGTATCGCCCGGGTCCATGAGCGCCATGAACGCGGCAGAGTTGGCCGACGCCCCGGAGTGGGGCTGGACGTTGGCGAACTGGCAGCCGAACAGCCGCTTGCCGCGTTCCTGGGCCAGGCGCTCGACGTCGTCGTGGAACTGGCACCCGCCGTAGTAGCGGGCGCCGGGATAGCCCTCCGCGTACTTGTTGGTCAGGCACGTTCCCATGGCGTGCATGACCGCCGGCGAGACGTGGTTCTCGCTGGCGATCAGCTCCAGCGTTGAGGCCTGGCGGCGCGACTCGGATTCAAGGGCCGCCGCGGCCTGGGGGTCCTGCCGGCGGATGAGCTCGAGCGTGGCCTGGGAAATGGGGTCGTGGGGCATGAGTGATGGTAGAAGTGGGGGAGGGGCCGAGAAACCCGTCAGAAGCGGGTGTCGTGGGCCGGCCGCCAATCAACGAATCGCGGCTCGCGAAAGGAGCAAGACCGCGACGGTTCCGCCGAGCGTGGCCGCTCGTGGTTGTGGCCATGGCACGCGGCCTCAACCTGCGAAGAGTTGCGGCGCAAACAGGAGGATGAGCTGAATGGTCAGCACGATGAGAAGCAAGGTGTAAACCAGCATGATGACGGCCCACAGCGTGGCAACTGGGCGGAGTAGGAAGCCGCGCGAGAGGGCGAACCACCACCAGACTGGGAGCCAGATGACGACCGTGGCCCCGGCGAGGAGAAGGAATGCCTTGGTGACGGTTGCGTCGTGCAAGTTGAAGGGGTTGTAGTACCATCGCTCGAACTCCCGCCCCGTGAAGAGGGCGTGCGCCGCGTCAAGGGCGTCGCGTCCGGACCGCAGGAAAAACGGCACGAGCAGGAAGATCAGCCAGAACAGCGAGTAGGCGGTCGCGCGGGTGATGTGGCCCGCGCGGATCTTCGCCGCGGTGAGCCGGGTGGAGAGCATCGCGAGCATGAACGGCCAGCAGAGTGAGAGCAGCAACAAGGGCAGATAGGCGAGATACCAGCGGGGAGGAGCGATCCGGTACACGACGCCGCCCCCCCAGACCAGCGTGTGCCGCGCGATGGGGGCGAGAAAGCCGCCGCTGATGCTTCCCCAGAGGCGGTCTTCCGGGGTGGATCGCACATACCCGGGCAGCGGGACGCTCGCGTACTCAACGACCGCCGGGACCAAGGCCAGCAGTGCGCTGCTGAGCCAGAGGGTTCCGAGCAGCAGCACGATCCACAGCAGCGATCTGCAGGGTCTCGGCGGCACGTCCAGTGAGATGCGCCGCCAGAATCGGTTCGGCGTGAGGACGAGCGGGAGCGTGGTGAGGCTCCACCAGAGGTGCTGGCGGACCGTCCGCGCGTGCTCGAAGAAGCCGCGCACGTCATGGAGGTTCGGGCGGAATATGACGACCCATGCGAAGTCGAGCCCGCGCTCGGGGCAGACGCCGCGTGTGGGGCATTGGTCGGTCCACGCGGCCACCGCACCGGACTGGTCGTAGCCGCACCGTGGGCAGGTGGGGGCGGGTTGCTTCATTCGAGCCACGCGCCGCCAGCGTACCGCGGGGATGGCCGGGATGGGACGGCGGCACGCCGAATCACCGCGTGAGTGGGGCGTGTGCGCTGCGTTGAGTGGTGTGGAGACACGCCCCGGTGGGGCGAACCAAAGGAGCACCGATCATGGCACGTCACAACGCATCGTCCGGCCTTGTTCGTCGAGTCATCGTCCTTGTCGCCGCCTCCGGGGCGGCGCCGCTCTGCCTGGCGACCGGTCCGATCCAGCAGACCATGCCCTGGCAGGGTGGCGGCACGACGCGGGATTCGATCGTTCAGATCAATGTGGGCGGGTCCTTCAGCGGAACGGGGTCGGTCATCCGCAAGACCGTCGGCTCCGACGGCAACCTCTGGCTTGGACTGGTCACCGCCGACCATGTCACACGCCCCGGCGGGGTCAACAGCGTCGTCGGCTCCGGGCACAGCATCCGGTTCGGCGACAACGCGGCCCAAGGCGAGTTCGGTCGCGTCGGCGGGGTGGGCGAATCGTGGTATCGCCAGTTTCCGGGCGCCGACCTGGCGTTCCTGGCGATCAACATGGGCCCCGCCAACGGGGCGAACCAGCCGTTCGTGAACAACGTGCGGGAGATCGCGTACATCCCGGTCGCGCTCGATCAGAACAACCTGCCCAACGAGAACGGAACCCGGTTCACCCAGTACGGGTACGGCGACACCGGGCCGTATGCGGCGGCGGGTGGCGGCAACCCCGCGGGGATCAGCAACACAGGGGCGACCGGTCACAAGCGATTCCAGAACAACGCGGTGACGGGGGTTGGCGTGGACGTGGGGATCTATGCCGGGACGCCCGTGCTCGAGTGGAGGTTTGACCAGCCGGCGGCGGCGGGGTTCTTGAAGGCAGAGGGAACGGCGTTCAGCGGAGACTCGGGCGGGCCGTACATGACCCAGGACCACACGTTCTACAACGACGTCGCGGCGTTCACGCGATCCGGGGCGACCAACCCGGATGGCGGCGGGGTGTTGGGCATCCTGAGGAACAGCATCTTCGCCGTTCACAATGGGTCCAGCCCGATCGTCGGGGTCGGGGGCGCGGCCGCGTACAACCGGCTGAGTTGGGGCACGCCGCTCATGCCCGCCTATGTGGACTGGCTCAACGGGCAGAGCTTGGCGATCCCGACGCCCGGGACCGCGGCGCTGCTTGGCATGGCCGGCCTTCTGGCGGCGCGGCGGCGGCGGGCCTGAGTGAACACGCCGCCGATCGACGCAAGCCACACGGGCGGTCGCGGGCGCGGGGGCCATAGCCCCCGCGTTCATTTCGCGCGCCAGACGCGAATAGTCCAAACGCTCCGGCGGTTGGGACGGGTGTGAGCCAGCCCGCGAGCACGTCGGCGTCGGCACCCGGGTCGACCACACGGTCGTCGCCCGATGCGGCGACGGGCCAGGGAATCTTGCAGCCGCCCGCATATCCTTCGCCCATGCAACGCGTCGCGCTCGCGGGTGAGCCGGACATTGCGGTGCTGGTCGAACTGCTGCGCCGTGGCAGCACGATCCGCGAGCCGGGGAGTCTGCTCGCGCACTATGGAACCTGGCTGCGGCAGCGCAGGCCGGTCGACCACATGATCTCGGTGTCGCGTCGTGGCCTCGACGCGGGGGAGTACAAGATCACGCGGTCCATCCGGATGGCAAACGGGCAGTTCCCGGCCAACGCGTCGCTGCCCAACCCGTGGCGGGACTGGGACTCGATGCCGATCAAGCGCGGCGGGTTCATCGGTGACATTCTGGCGACCGATGGGCCGCAGGTGTTCAAGCAACTCTCCATCGACCGCGACCCGGTGCTGGGCGACGCGATCGCCGACATGCGCTGGGGCGTGGCCATCCCCAACTACGACAACGGCGAGAGCCTGAACTGGGGCCTGTGGTTCACGCGCGACCCCGAGGGGTGGGACCTCGACCAGGTCGAGTTCGGTCTGCTCACCGCCAACCTCCTCGGACTGGCGACCAGCAACCTGGTGTCGCACAAGCGGGCGGCCGACCTGAACAAGCGGCTCGAGCAGCAGCTGGTGCAGATTGCCAACATCCAGCGGTCGCTCCTGCCCCAGACGCTGCCGGAGATTCCGGGCCTGAAGCTGGCCGCCAGTTACCTGACCAGCGATGAGTCCGGCGGCGACTATTACGACTTCTTCCCCTTTGCCGATGGACGGTGGGGCGTGGCGATCGCGGACGTCTCGGGGCATGGTGCCGCGGCGGCGACGGTGATGGCGATGCTGCACGCCATCCTGCACGGGTATGAGGCGACCGACCTGTCGCCCGCGGCGATCCTCAAGTACGCCAACCGCCGGCTGGTGGGCACCCTGCGGGAGGGCTCGTTCGTCACCGCGTTCCTGGGCGTGTATGACCCCAGGCAGCGGACGCTGACCTTTGCGAGGGCGGGTCACAATCCGCCGCGGCTCAAGCACGGTGATTCGGGCCGGGTGTCGGACCTGTCTGGTGAAGGCGACCCGCCGCTTGGCTTGTTCGAGGAGTTTGATCCCACCCAGGAGGTGGTGTACCTGGAAACCAGCGACACCATCGTGCTGTACACCGACGGGATCACCGAGGCGATGAACGACGCCCGCGAGATGTTCGGGGTGGCCGGGCTCGATGCCGCGCTGCTCAAGTGCTCGGGCGAGCCGGACTGCGTGATGGACTCGGTCCACAAGGCTCTGTTCGAGCACACGGGTCGACGTGCCCGCGACGACGACCAAACGCTCGTGGCGCTGCGGTTTGTGGGAGACGGAGTGCAGGTGGGGGGGATCAAGGCGTGAACCGAGAACGGACTCACCGCAGACCCGCACCGCGCGCGGAAGGATGCGCCGGCTCGGTCCACCCTATGGCACCCTCCGCGGCTCTTCCCCCTCTTCTCGCCGCCCACTGCCCACCTGCGGTGAATCTTGCCTTGTCCCGCGGCGTCGAGAGGGCGATCGCATGAGCCGGGCACGTCCGGGGACCGATGCCCCCGAGTGGTTCGACCGCGTTGACCCAGCGACGGGCCAGCCCGGTCTGCGCTTCTCCTGCACGATGTGCGGGAACTGCTGCTCGGGGCCGCCGGGGTACGTGTCGTTCACTCTGGAAGAGGCCCAGGCCTTGGCGGCCCGCATGGGCGTGACGCTCGAGCGCTTCATGCACGAATACACCCACGACACCCCGGCCGGGCCCTCGCTGCGCGAAGTGCAAGGTGAGTTCGGGCTCGACTGCGTGTTCCTGGATCGCACGACGATGCCCGGCAAGGCTCTCTGCGGCGTGTATCAGGACCGTCCCAGCCAGTGCCGCACATGGCCGTTCTGGGACGGGAACCTGCGGTCGGAGGCGGATTGGAAGCGAGCGGGTCGGACGTGCCCGGGGCTGAACAACGGGACGCAATACACGCCGCTCCAGATCAGGCTGATCCGGGCCGAGGATCGGGCGTGACGGTGTCGGGGTGGTCGTCCGTGCCATCGACTTGGCTTCGCACACCTGATGGGATTCGCGGCACAGGCCCACATCGCACCCGCCGCTCAGAACCGCGCCTCGAGGCACGCCTCGAGCGCCCCTACCTCGCAATGACCCGGCATGTGCCGACATCACATCGCCTTTGCCGGCCCGTCAACCACAGACGCCGGCGCGCGAACCAGCCATACGCGGCGTCGAAGACCGGGCGGAGAATCGGCCAGCCGGTGGGAGCCCACAGCCATCCCCAGCCGACGGCGGCGTAGGCCCGCCGGAACACCTCCACCCCCCAGACCAGGCGCCCATCGCGCGTAAGCCCGTGGATCGAGCCCATCACTTGATCCAGGGTGACGCCCAAGCCGGCGGGCTCGAATCTGGGCGAGGCGATGTCGATCAGGTCGAGTCGCCCGCGGCCCCGGTCCAGGCGCCGGAGAAGGTTGGCCTCGTGCCGGCACAGCGGGCACGCGCCGTCGATGAGGATGGTGAAAGTGGCGGGCACGCTCTGTATTCGACTCCGGCTCGAGCGCGGATTCGTGCCGTGGCAACCTGCCTTTCAGCAGGGGTATCCGGCCTCCCGCCCGATCGGGGGCTCCAGACCCCCGACCCCCGGATTCCAAGGCCGTGGCTCACAACCGCTCTCGATTGGCTCAGCCCAGTTCCACCGACCAATACGCCTCATCAAGGAACGACTTCCACGACTCGTACTTCGCGTGCCCCAGGCGGATCGTGATGAGCGGATGCCGCTTGGGGCGGATGGGCTTGCGGATCAGCCGCATGCTGGCCTGCACGGGCGTCCGCCCTCCCTTGCGGGCGTTGCAGGCGACGCAGGCGCACACCAGATTCTCCCATGTGTCGCCGCCGTTCTGCGAGCGGGGAACCACGTGGTCGAGCGAGAGCTCGCTGGTGGGGAAGATGTGGCCGCAGTATTGGCAGCGGTTGCGGTCGCGGGCCATCAGGTTGCGCCGATTGAGCTTGACGTGCTGCTCGGGGAAACGCTCGTACCCCAGCAGGCGGATGATGCGGGGCACCGCGACCTCGAGGCGGACGGTGCGCACGAAGTCGTGCTTGTCGCGCTCGTGCGTGGACTTGTAGACGCTGGCCGCGAACCACGATGCGATGTCGTAGTTGCGGTACGTCCCCTGATCGACGTGGATGACCTCCGCGATCTCGCGGGCCAGCAGCGTGAAGGCCCGCCGTGCCGAGATCACCCGGACCGCGACGTACATGCGGTTCAGCACCAGAACCTTGGAGTCCAGGCCCTCGCTATGGATGGGTAACGCGACGGCGGTGAGGCGCGGCGCCCCAGCCGCCAACAGTCTGCCCGCGACGGTTTGATCCGACGCGCCAGCGGCGGCGGCGTCATGCCCGCTCCCGGCCCCGGCTCTGGTGTGGTCCCGATGCTCAGCTCCGCCTCGCATGGCTTGTATTGTTGGCGAACTCAACGCCCAACGCAAGGGGATGTGGATTGACGCCCAAATCGGCAGCCCGACCGTGACCCAGGCCTCGCCTTGCACCAGACCCGACCGGGGACGGAACCCGCCCTCACCGGCGGGCCGCGCATGTCCGCTAAGATCGCGGGAACCAGCGCCTTGCCCCCGCCCGGAGCGACCTCCGGCCGCGCGGGCGTGCGCGCGTTTTTGGACCTCGGAGCACTCGTTGCCAGGCGAACTGATCCAGTTGATGCTCGGCTCGCCCGCCGTGGCCGGGTTGTGCCGTGCGCTCGACGCGCGGACGCGCTGCGCGGCGACGGGGGCGGTCGGCTCGGTGACGACGCTGGTGGCGGGTGCGATCGCGCTGCGGACGGGGCGGGCGGTGGTGCTCGTCGTCGCGCACGCGGATGAGGCGGACGAGGCGGCGGCGGAACTGGCATCGCAGGGCTTGGACGTGATCCACCTGCCCGCGCTCGAGGTGCTCCCGGGTGAGTCGGGCGCGAGCGGAGAGTTGCTGGCAGCCAGAATCGCGGCGGTGCGGGCCGTGGTCGAGCTGCACCCTCAGAGCCCCCCAGACGAGTCGGCGTTTGATGCCGCGACGGGCGACAACGACCTCCGGCTTCCGCCTGCGGCTCGGACCGCAGGTGTGGTCATCGTCGCGCCGATGCCGGCGTTGATGCAGTCGGTCCCCAAGCCCGAGGTCATGGGCGCGCTCTACAAAGAACTGCGGAGAGGGTCGCGCATTGAGCCCGCGCGCCTGGTTGAGTGGCTCGAGGCCGCGGGGTACGAACGCACAGATGCGATCGAGGAGCCCGGCGAATACGCGGTCCGCGGAGGGATTGTCGACGTGTTCCCGCCCTTCGCGGGGCGGGGGCGAGCGCGGGGCGCGCACGCCCCGTCTCGAGGCACCCCCGTGCGCCTGGACTTCTTCGGCGATGAGATCGACAAGCTGACCGAGATCGACCTCGACACCATGGGGTCCGACCGGGCTCTTGAGGCGGTGGAGTTGCTGGCGGCCGGAGGCAAGGCGATCGAGGCCGCCGGAGATGCCGGGGTGAACTTCCTCGAGTTGGTGCCGGGCACGGCGATCGGAGTGCTGGGCGAGACGATGGAGATTGTCGAGCAGGCGCGCGGGTACTACGAGCGGGTCACCGATAGCCGCGGCGTCTTTGGGCCGCCCAACGTGCTGGCGCTCGTGGAGAAGTTGCACGCGGTGGCGGAGATCAACCAGTTCTCGGCCGGCAGCGGGGCAGCGCGGTTTGAGCTGCCGGTGGACACCTTGCCAGAGTTGAGCAAAGACCTGGGGGAGGCGGTGCGGGAGTTGGCGTCGCTGGCGGTGGGCGGCGCGACCACCCCCGTCGCCGACGCCCAGCCGCATGGCGTGTGGGTCTGCACGGACAACCCCGGCGAGCAGGCGCGGCTCCGGGAACTGGTGAGCCAGCACGCGCCGGAACGATCGGGCGAGATCCAGACACGCGATCTCTATGTGCACCGCGGATTCGTGTGGGGCGTGGGCGCCCCAACCACCCCGGAGCACCGCGGCAACCCCGACGCTCCCGCATCGGGCTCCCCCGGACAGCGACGCGCGGTTCGCCAAGGGCATCCGACCGTCGTGCTGCCCTACAACGAACTCCTGCACCGCTTCCATGCCAGGCGCACCAACACCGGCCTCAAGTCGGCCCGGGCCATGGACACCTTCCTGGACTTCCGCGTCGGCGACTACGTCGTTCACACCGACCACGGCATCGCCCGCTTCAGCGGGCTGGCCCTCATGCCGCCGCGCCAGTTGCCGGGCCATGGGAAGACCGCCAGGGACGTGCTCGCGGAGGCGACGGGTCAGAACGCGGGGAAGAAGAAGAAGCCGAACGCGGATGGGACGGGCGAGGGCGGGCGCGAGGACCTCGAAGAGTACCTGACCCTCGAGTTCGCAGGCCGCAGCAAGCTGCACGTCCCCGCCACCCAGATCGACCGCGTGCAGAAGTACGTCGGCGGGTTCGCGGGCAAGCCCCCCCTGTCCACGCTGGGCGGCACCCGGTGGAAAAACCAGAAGGAGCGGGTCCAGGAGAGCGTGCGCGACCTGGCGGCGGAGTTGCTGCGGGTGCGGGCCGCCCGCGAAATGATGCCCGGCATCCGGTATCCCGGCGACACGCCCTGGCAGCGGGAGTTTGAGGCCGAGTTCCCCTATGAAGAGACGCCCGATCAGCTCCTGGCGCTCGAGCAGATCAAGAAAGACATGAGCAAGGCCCGCCCCATGGACCGCCTGATTTGCGGCGACGTCGGCTTCGGCAAGACTGAACTCGCGATCCGCGCCGCGTTCAAGGCCTGCGAGTTTGGAAAGCAGGTCGCCGTGCTCGTCCCCACCACGGTGCTCGCCGAGCAGCACGAGCGGACCTTCCGCTCCCGCTTCGCCGACTACCCCTTCCGAGTCGAGAGCCTGTCCCGCTTCAAGACCGGCAAGGAAGTCAACGAAACGCTCGGCGCGCTGCGGCGCGGCCAGGTCGATGTCGTCATCGGCACCCACCGCCTGATCTCCAAGGACGTCAAGTTCGCCGACCTGGGCCTCGTGGTCGTCGATGAGGAGCAGCGCTTCGGCGTTGAGCACAAGGAACGCCTGCTCCAACTCCGCCTCACCGTTGATGTACTCACCCTCTCGGCCACGCCCATCCCGCGCACCCTCCACATGGCGCTGCTGGGCATCCGCGACATCTCGAGCCTGACCACGCCCCCGGTGGATCGCCGCGCGATCGTGACCGAGGTGATCCCCTACGACCGGCGCCGCATCGCCCAGGCGATCAAGCGGGAACTGGCCCGCGAGGGCCAGGTCTTCTTCGTCCACAACCGCGTCCACAACATCGAGACCGTGGCCAATGACGTGCGGGCGCTGGCGCCCGGCGCACGCGTCGTCGTCGGGCACGGCCAGATGCCCGACGGCGCGCTCGAAGACGTCATGCTCAAGTTCATGCGCCGTGAGGCCGACATCCTCGTCTCCACCACAATCATCGAGTCGGGCATCGACATCCCGACCGCCAACACGATGGTCATCAACGACGCCGACCGCTTCGGGCTCGCCGAGCTGCACCAGCTGCGCGGGCGCGTCGGACGCTCGAAGCACCGGGCCTACTGCTACCTGCTGCTGCCCCTCGAGCGCTCGATCAACCAGGTCGCCCAGAAGCGCCTCAAGGCGATCGAGCAGTACTCGATGCTCGGCGCGGGCTTCAAGATCGCCATGCGGGACCTGGAGATTCGCGGCGCCGGCAACCTGCTGGGAGCCGAACAGTCGGGGCACATCGCCGCCGTCGGCTACGAGATGTACTGCCACCTGCTCGAAGACTCCGTCCTGGAACTCAAGAACGAGAAGCCCCCGCCGCCGGCCAGCGCGACCACCATCGAGATCGGCGTGGGCGGGCTGATCCCGCGCGTGTACATCCCCAGCGACCAAAGACGCCTCGAAGCCTACCGCCGCCTGGCCGTCGCGGGAAGCGTGCAGGACGCCGCAAAGGTGCGCGCGGACCTGACCGCCGCGTATGGCACCCCCCCCAAAGCGGTGGAACGCCTGCTCGCGCTGGCCGAGATTCGCGCGCTCGCGGCCGCCCTCGGCGTCCGGGCGGTGACGATCCGCGAGCAGGACATCGTGTTCAGAGCCGAAGACCCCGCCCCCGTGGCGGCACGCCTTCAGACGCCGCCCCCCAATCCCCCAGGGAAACCGCGGGCGGGCGGAGGGGCGGGCGCAAGCGCCACAGGCGTCAGCGTCCTCCCGCCCAAGTCCACCGACTCGCTTTCCGAGGTCTACCTGCGGGTTCCGCCCAACTACTTTGAGCCTCAGACGCTCCTTCGCTTGCTTCTGGTAAGGCTCGCTCCCTCGCCTGCCCAGGCCTGACGCGCGCTGCTTCCCGCCCTCGCCGGGGTCCGCGCCCCCCTCCCCCTGCCAGCTTGCCAGCAAAACTTCGCCCAAAATCCGAAAACATCGCTATCCGGCCGCCCTCGGCCGATGAATAATGGAGGTCGGCTTGGGCTCATTCGTGGAGCACCACGCCTGACGCCGGGCCAGGTTGGTGAGAGGCAGGGACGCGGATTCATGAGCCAGAGCAGCGGTGATGGAGTTGTGGGTCACAGCGCCGCCAGGCTGACGTTCGATCGGGAGATCGTGCAACTGCGCCGACGCCTGGTCAGAGAGGCGGGCACGGCCATCGAGATGCTCGAGGCCGCGGTGGTCCTGCTGGCCGAGCCCGACCGCGACGCCATCGCCGCCGTGCTCCGCCGTGACGACGCGGTGGACGCCGAGGAGGTCTCCATCGAGGAGGCCTGCATCCGCGCCATCGCCCTGCAGCAGCCGCTCGGCAAAGACCTGCGCATCCTCACCTTCATCCTCAAAGTCAATGCGGACGTCGAGCGCGTCGCCGACCACGCCTGCTCCCTCGCCAAGATCGCGCGCAAGCTGGGAGGGACCATGCCGCCCAACCTGCCCACGGCCCTCAAGGAACTGGCCGAGCGGCTTCCCATCATGTGCCAGAAACTCATGCGAGCGGTGTTGGACGAGGATGTCGCCGCGGCGCGGGCGGTGGTGGTCATGGATGAGGTGATCGACGCGCTCACGCGCCGCGTGTTCGACGAGGTTCTTGAGATGATGTCGGTGGAGACCGCGGCGGGCGGCCAAGCGGCCCGGGTCGCGCTCGCCAACGGCTTGCACCTGCACAGGGCCGGCCGCGAGCTCGAGCGGGTCGGCGACCTCATGGGAAGCATCGCCGAGTATGTGGTGTTCCTGTCGACCGGGGCGATCATCCGGCACGCCGGCAAGCGCCGGGCCGAGAGCGCCTAAGCCGCCCCGCCATGCCGCGGTGCAATCGCCGCGCTCGCGCCCGACATCTTGAGGATGGAGAACTGCCCCATGCTGTCACCCCGCCCCGATCGAGCCACTGTCGCCGCCGCCGTCCTGCTTGCCGCCACACCCGCCCTTGCCCAGATCAACACCACGATCTCGCTCACTCCCGCCGCCGACACGTTCGTCTGCGGCGCACCCTCCCGCGTCGATCAGAACTTCGGCGCGTCGGGCGCGCTTTCGTTCGCGCCCTCGGCCTCCCCCAAGGGCGAGTCCAGCGCGATCCTCCGCTTCAACCTGGCCGGTCTCGCCGCGCAGCTCGACGCCGTGTATGGCCCAGGCAACTGGTCCTTCCAATCCATCGGCCTCCGCCTCACCGCCGTGGCGCCGCTCAACTCCATCTTCAACTCCACCGCCCCAGGCGACTTCGACGCCACCTGGATCGCCGACGACTCCTGGGTCGAGGGCTCCGGCACCCCCAACGCCCCGGCCCTCACCGGCCTCACCTTCAACACCCTGTCCAACCACCTCTCGCCCGACGACCGCACCCTCGGCTCATTCCCATTCGCCGGCACGCTGGGCCAGTTCACCGCGCCCTTCGTGCTCGACGTTGACTTCCTCGCCGACGTGCTGGCGGGCGGGCCAGTGTCCATCCGACTGCAATCGCGGGGCGCCACCGCCACCTTCAACTCCCGAAACTTCACCGCCACCCCCGCCCAGCAACCCGTGCTCGCCCTGGCCGCCACGGGGCCGTGCCGGCCCGACCTCACACTGGGCACGATCCCCGGCCAGCCCGGCTATGGCCAGCCCAACGGCACGCTCAACAACGACGACTTCTTCTACTACCTCGCCCAGTTCGCCGCCGGAAACGCCGCGGCCGCCGACATGACCACAACCGCAATCCCCGGCACGCCGGGGTACGGCCTGCCCAACGGCGTCATCAACAACGACGACTTCTTCTTCTATCTCGTCCGCTTCGACGCGGGGTGCTGAGCCCAGCCGCCCTGCGTGAGCACGCGGCGGATTCCGGGGCGCTCCCGGCGCTCCCGGCGTGCCCGCCGTCCCCATCCGCCGCTCGCGCCGCGGACGCGTGCCGCCGCCTCCCGGCAGACTTCGACGCCCCCACGCCCCCACACCCAACCCGCCGCGTCCTCACGCCCGCCGCTCGGCTGCGTTCTGGTAGACTCCCCGCGCGCACCCTCGCCGCGCCCGAGCCACCAAGCGATGTCCGAAGATGAAGTGATGTGCCTGCTCGGGTCGATCGTGGTCGCCGCCCTCACCTGGATCGCGCTGCTTGTGAACCTGGCCCGCCGTGCCGGGCTGTATCGCACATGGGGCATGTGCCTGGCGCTCGTGGCGGCCGCCCTGGCCTCCATCCTGATGCTGCTTGGCCTGCTCATGGCGTTCGCCTCCTCCGATGTCCGCCATGCCCCACGCTACCTGGTCATGTACACCGCCCTTGGCGCGGCATGGGTCGGCACACTCCGCATCGTCCTGGGGGCCACCGTGGGCGTGCGGGCCCGAGACGACGTGGGCGAGCGCGGCAACGCCGCCGCCCTGCTCGTCCAGATCGGCCTGATCGTCGGCACCACGCTGGCCTACACCGGCGGCAACTTCGGCGATGGGCCGGGCTGGTGGGTCGTCGTCGCCAGTGCGGCCCTCTCGACCGCCGCGCTCGTCGGGGTGTGGTACCTGGTCGAGGCCATGGGCCGCCTGAGCCACCTGATCACCATTGACCGCGACCTGGCCACGGGCGTGCGCGCGGGCGCGATGCTCGTGGCGTGCGGGGCCATCTTCGGTCGGGCCGTCGCCGGAACCTGGCTGGGCATCGAGAACCTGTTCTTCGACTTCTTCCGCCTCGCGTGGCCCGCAGCCCTGATCGTGGTCGCAGAGATCGTGTCGCAGCTGCTGCTCAAGCCCACGCCCGAGACGCCCCGCCCCTCGCTGTTCGTGGCGGGCTTCCCGCCCGCGCTCATGTACCTGGCCATCGCGGGCGGCGCCATCTACCTCATGGGGTGGTGGACGTGATCGCGCCGACGGACTCGCCCAGCGCCGCCACGTCGCCGGTCCCGACCGCCCCCGCCGCCTCGGCGCTCCCGGCGGCCCCGAACAACGCCCGGCGAGATGCAGCCGCATCGCGCCAGCCGAGCCCAACGCTGGTTCCGCAAATCTCGCCTCCGCCGCCCCACGCCCCGTCCGCCGCGCCACCCATCTGGATCGGCCCCGCGCTGAGCCAGCCCGCCGCTCGACAGTATCGTCTCCGCGCCGTCTTCGAGTGCGGCAAACTCGACCCCCAGGTCGCCGACACCCCCGTGCTCGCGCCATTCCCGCTGATGCTGGCGCCCTCCGCGTGGCAAGAGGTCGCGCGCCTGGCCGAGGCGCTCTCCTCGGAGGCCATCGCGGCCGAGCGCGAGTTGCTCGCACGCACCGATCTGCACCGCACGTTGGCCCTGCCCCGCGCCGTCCGTCGCGCGCTCAGCCGATGCACACCGCCCTCCGCCGACTCCGGGCCTCGCCTCAGCCGCCTCGACCTCCACTGGGCGGCCGATGATGAATCACCCGCGATTCCCGCGTGGCGGCTCTCCGAGATCAATGCCGATGTGCCCGGCGGCCTCATCGAGGCGGGGCCCCTTGCTCGCCTCATGCTCGACATCGGGGGCCCGCCGCTGGGACGCGCGGCCCTCGCCCCGGACCCCGGCGCCGCCCTCGCCTACGCCCTTGCGCTTCGGCTCCGCGATTCCGCCGCGACAGACCCCCTTGTCGCGCTCGTCCACGCCACCGCGTACGCCGACGACTTCCAAGTGATGCGTCGCGCGCAACACTGCCTGAACGCCGTGGGTCTGCGGAGCGTGCTCGCCGCCCCGGATCACCTTGCGTGGCAAACCCCAGGTCAAGCACCGATGCACGCGCCCACAGGCCAGCGCGTAGACGCCGTCATCCGCTTCTTCCCCGCCGAGTGGCTCCCCCAACTCGGCCGGCGCAACCGGTGGGAGCGCTTCTTCGGCCCGCCCGACCCCAGCACGCGATCGACGCCCGCCGTTCTCCTGAGCAACCCCGCCACGGCAGTCCTCGTGCAATCCAAGCGATGGTCGCTGCTCTGGGACCGACTCACCACGCCCGTGCCGACGTGGCGGCAACTGCTCCCCGAGACCCGCGATCCACGCGAACTCCGGCCACGACGCCAACTCCGGCCCGTCGGTCACCCCCGCACTCCCTCAACCGCCGCGAGCGCCCACTGGGTCCTCAAACCCGCCATGGGGCGCGTGGGCGAGGGCGTCTTGGTGCCGGGCGTCGCGTCGCCCCATGAGCGGGCGCTCCGCCGTGCCGCGCGCCGAGACCCGGCGTCCTGGGTCGCACAGCGCCGGTTCCACAGCATTCCGCTCGACTCCCCCGTGGGTCCGCTGCACGTCTGTCTGGGCGTGTATGTTGTTGATGGTCGTGCCGCGGGCCTCTACGCGCGAGCCTCCACCCGCGCCCTGATCGACCAGGCCGCGTACGAACTCCCTGTCCTCATCGACCACTCCGCCACCCAGACCACCCCGAACTGGAGCCCCCATGACCGGGCGTGAATCCTTCGAAGCCTGGGCGCCTGCCGATCTGGTCTGGTCCGCCTGGGCCAAGCCCACCCTGTTCGTGCATCCGTCGCTGACGCCGCCGGACGCCAAGCCCACCGGTCGCGCCCGCAGTGCCCGACCCACCCCGTTTCAGCCACAACCCATCGCCCCAACCCAGCCCGCGCCCGCCTCGTCCATCGAGCGGATCGACAGCGACGACCTCGTCTGGCCCCGCACGCTCCCGCGCCACGCCGCCCTCCTGCTGGAACTCCCAGGCCCCATGGCGGTCTCGGCGGGGGTCGCGCTGCGAGACAAGGGCTTCTGGCCCGTCCCCCTCTTCAACGCCACCCCGGGGCCCAACCCCATCGTCGATGTCATGCCCACCATCCGCGCCCTGCACGACGCCGCCCCGCTCCTGCGGGGCGCCCCCGATCCGCAGACCCTTCCGTGTTTCCTGCTCGATGCGGCCCGCTGCCCGCAAGCGACCGGCAAGTCGCCCGGACGCTACGACAACCGCTCCATCGTCTTCCCGCAGGACTTCCCCTCCGCCACGCTCATGCGCTCAAGAGGCGTCGAGCAGGTCGTCGTCGTCACCCTCGCCCCCCCCGGCGACCCCGGGCGCTTCCAGCCCGCCAAGGACCTCGCCCACGTCCTGCACGCCTGGCAACGCGACGGCCTGCGCCTCCTGCACACCACCACCACCTCCGGCAACCCGCCCTCGCACGTCAGCGTCCCCAAGCCCAAAGACTTCGGCCTGGCCATCCGACGCATCCTCGCGCTCACGGGCTTCACGCGCAGCGCCGCCGGCGGCTTCGGCGCGTTCATCCCGGTCGTCGCCACAGGCTCCGGGTACTCATGACGCGACGCCCACATGCCGCCACCCGCCCGCGGATCACCAATCGCATCTCGGCGTCCACGCCACCCCCAACCCCAACCCCAACCCC
>Ga0163144_10007349_pt1 | contig 24150 bp, 22 predicted proteins | sample OliLak19BULKMAT1_FD_123175 | JGI IMG/M metagenome (GOLD analysis project Ga0163144, IMG submission 123175) | Freshwater microbial mat bacterial communities from Lake Vanda, McMurdo Dry Valleys, Antarctica - Oligotrophic Lake LV.19.BULKMAT1 | ecosystem: Environmental > Aquatic > Freshwater >...
GACGAGCAAGCGCGGTTGCGAATTTGGCTGGACGGAAAGGCGCTCGATTTGGATGAGGACAGCGCCGAATTGGAGGCCCATCTGCTCAAGGCCGTTCAGGGGCCGCACGCTTCGTTCGTCAAAACTGACCTCGATGCCTTGGCAGAACGCGCGCTGCGCGAGCATCGGGCGCGCCGCAGCGCATGAGCCTTACGCTACGCCGTTCGAACGATTGATGTCCGGGCGCAGGGACTTGGTGCGCCGGCTGCGCGAGTCTCCCGGTGCGGCATCCGATTAGTTTACCGAAACGCTTCGGTCGAATGTGGTGAAATCGGGATCTCCGATTTCACCACATTCGCCATGACAGAAAACATGACAGTGCATGACTGTCGCACGACACCAAAGTTCAATTACACGCTTGAACGTTCACTCGGTCCTTCCCCACCGTCTTCGACCCGATCGGCAAACCCGCAAGCGGGGACAAGGAAGCCAGCATGAAGACCATCATGGTTCAGCTGACCCGCGGCCCGATTTCCCCCCTGCCCACCACTCTGGTGATCAACCCCGAGGGCAAATTCGTCGGCATGTACGCCGGTTACAGTCCCACCACCCAGGACGCCTTGGCCAACCTTCTGATGCTCGCCCGCGTTGAACTCGCGCCCGCAGACCAACCGAAGAAATTCTTCCCCGCCGGCTCCTCCATCAAGCCCGCCGCCCCGAAGAGCTGACCTCGGCCAGGCTCCCTTCTTCCGTCACCCGCTCGTGCTCCCCTCAGGGCACGAGCTGGAGCAGCCGGTGGTTGTAGCTGTCAACGATGATCAGGCTCCCATCCGGATGCAGGGTCACGCCGTGAGGGCGGTTGAGTTCGCAGGCCAACGGTGATCCGCCGACCCCCGCCGCGCCGCGGCGACCGGTTCCGGCGACCCGGTGAATCCGGCCGGTCGCGGGGACAAATCTCCGGATCAGGTCGTTCTCCGCATCGGCAATGATCACACTGTCGTCCTTGTCGATGCAGAGGTGTTTCGGTCCGTTGAGCGTGGCTTCACGGGCATCCCCGTCGTCGCCCACGGCGCCTTGTTTTCCCGCTCGATTCACCACCGTCCGGATACGTCCTTCCGGGTCCACCACACGCAAGGCGTGGCCTTTCCGCTCGAGAATGTAGAGATTGCCGTGGCGGTCATAAACCGCCGCGCGTGGGTCCACCAGCGGGGCGTCCTTGGCCCGGGCGCCGTCGACCGGCACCCCTTTTTCACCATTGCCCGCCACGACTTCGCAGAGGCCCGTCACCAGGGAAACGACCTGGACCTGTCGCAGGTCCGCGACCACCACCCGTTGGCCGGCGGGATCGAGGGAAATGGAATAAGGACCCGCGGTTCGCGCGAGGTTCGCCGCCACCGCATATCCGGGCAGCGAGCTGATCCGGCCGGAAGCGGCATCGATTCGGCGGATCCGGCCATTCCACGTATCCGCGATCAGCAGGTCACCATTGGCCAGCGCGACGATTCCGTGAGGCCCTCGGAATTGCGCGTCGAGAGCCGGACCGCCGTCACCGAGATCGCCGGGCTCCTGGCGGCCCGCGATGCGACCCAGTTTTCCCGGGGACCGTACTTCAAGCACACGGTTTCCGGTGACCATCTCGACCACGAACGGTGTGCCCCCGGACCCAAAGGCGACCCCAAAAGGCTCCGTCAGCCTCGGCTCACCCGCGGCGGAAACCGAGATCTCCGCCCCGGCTTCAACCCAGGCGAGCAGGCGGGGTGCGGCGGAAACGGGGGAGGACACGGTGACCAGAGTCAAAGCACACCCGGCAAGGATGGCCAGCGTTCCGACGATGGGGCGGATCGATCGCCCGGGCCGTCGGGCCGAGGTGACGCAAAGTGCTGCGGAATCATTCACGGTTCTTGGGGGGGAGTTCACTGGCCGCAGCAAGGCAGACCTTCCTCACGTCGGCAACCGCTCCACGAAAAATGGGGAAAGTCCGCCAAGGCTGATCCGTTTCGACGGTGACCCGACGTCATCCGGCGCGTCGCCGCGTCCGCGGTTTCGCCGCGGCTGCGGGCCGTGGCCGGTTGCGCGCATCCAGCAGCACGACCCGGGGTTCGTGCATCGCCGCCTCCGCGGGTTCAAACTCCGCGTAAGCCGCGATGATCACGGAATCTCCCGGCTGGACCAGGCGCGCCGCGGCACCGTTGAGCATCACCTCGCCCCGCCGGGTGCCTGCGATCACGTAGGTGGCGAACCGGGCTCCGTTGCTGCAATTGTAGATCTCCACCCGTTCGTAGACCAACAAGCCCGCCGCCCGGCGCAGCTCCGGCCCGAGCGCAATCGAGCCTTCGTAGTTCAAGTCCGCACCGGTGACAGTCGCCCGATGGAGTTTCGATTTCAGCAAAGTAAGTCTCATGGCAGGAATCACGAAGGGCTCCCGGGCCCCGATGCATTGAGTTCAAGCGCGCGCTGCAGTCCCAGCAGCACGAGCTCCGGCCGGATCTCGTCGAACAGCGCGGCATCGGCAAACATCCGGGCGAATCCCCCCGTGCCCAGGACCAACGGCCGAGTGGAGGGGAAACACTCGTCGGCAAGCACCTCGAGCAGATGACGGACCGCGCCCACGTGGCCGTGATAGAGACCGGACTGGATACTCTCGACGGTGCTTCGGCCCAGCGCGCTCTCGGGACGAACAATCTCGACGCGCGGCAGTTTCGCCGTCCGCGCCGCCAGCGTTTCCGCCGAAATACCCACCCCGGGCATGATCACCCCGCCCAGGTAGTCGCCACTCCCCGACACGACATCGAAGGTCGTCGCCGTGCCGCAGTCCACCACCACCAAATCCCGTCCGGGATGGAGGTGCGTCGCCCCGATGGCGTTCGCGATTCGATCCGATCCCACTTCCTGCGGACTACGATAACGGATACGCAGGCCCGTCTTCACGCCCGCCTGCAGGACAAAGGGTTCCTGGCCAAAATACTGCAGGCTGGCTCCGCGCAGCGCGTGCAGCGCCGCCGGCACCACCGAACAGAGGGCTACGCGCCGCACCGCCGTCGGCTCGATGCCCTGCGCCCGCAGGACGGCGGTGAAAAACACGCCGAGCTCATCCGAGGACCCCAGGGGGTGGGTCGATTTGCGAAATTGCGCCCGGAGCACGCCGGCTTCAAAGACGCCCCCGTGGATCTGGCTGTTTCCGGTGTCGAGGCAGAGGAGCATGGGTCAGGAGGGTGAAAGGATCGATTTGAGGAGACATTTCTCCAACGCCGCCGCGAGGTCCGTACGGCTCGCGCAACGGGTGGACCCCGCGTCATCCCGGGCGTGGATCACCGCCGGAAAGTCGTCCGCCGTCTCGCCTTGGTCCGCCAGGTCGTTGTGCACGATCAGATCGGGAGCCGCATCCGCCCATAACGCGTCCACCGCCAAACGAACGGCACCGGCGTCGGCGTGATCCGTGAGTTTGAACGCAACGATCCGGAGGCTCGGATTGCGGCTGCGCGCCCGCAAGGTGTTCACCAGTTTCGGATGCGGAACCAATCTGAGTTCCACCGACTGCCGCGAATCCAACTTCACCCCGGGCGGTCTCGCCACACCGGCCTGGATCACCGCCTCAACTCCATAGTCGCTGACCGCCGCCGCGTGGACCACCGCGTCAAAATGTTCTTGACCAAGAATTTGAGTCAATGCCGCATCCAAATCCGAGAAACTGCCAAAGGCTCGGTCGTCCACCCCGGGCGGTGCCGCCACGGCGGCTCGACCCCGCAGGAGGGTGACGTGATGGCCACCCACTTGAAAACCGAAAGCCAGCAGGGCGCCGGTGCGACCCGTGCTGCGATTGGTCAGCACCCGCACGCCGTCGACGGGTTCCTCGGTGCCGCCGCTGGTGATCAGGATCCGGAGTCTCCGCGCTGGGCGCGCCAAGGCCGCCAAGACCGCCGCCCCCACCCGCTGCGGTTCCGCCAGCCGGCCCTCCCCGACTTCACCGCAAGCCGTCCTGCCTTCAGCCACGGGAAGGAAACGCACCCCGACCGCGCGCAGGCGGGCCACCGATGCCACCGTCATCGGATGCGACCACATCGCCGGATTCATCGCCGGAGCCATCAGCCAAGGTTTACTCCAGTCATGGGCCAAAAACAGGGTCCCCGGCAAATCATCGGCGAGGCCGGCTGCCAGGCGGTTGAGGGTGGACGCAGTCGCCGGGCACACGAGCACCAGATCCGCCCAACGCGTCAATTGAATGTGGTCCAGCGCCCGGCCCGCTTCCCACAGGTCGCTGAGCACGGTCCGCCCGGTCAGCCCTTCCAAGGTGGGTGCGCCGATCATCCGCAACGCACTCGCGGTAGCCACGGCGCGCACCTCAACCCCGGCCTGCACGAGCAGCGAAATCACCTCGCAGGCTTTGTAGGCGGCAATCGATCCAGTCAGGATCACCAACACCCGGCGCGGAACCGAAACCCCAAGTCCCAGCACGGTGGCCTGGTTGCCTTCACGTTCTTCCGGAGTTTTCACGCCAGCACCTCCTCCGGTCCCGGAAAACGACCCGCACGAACATCACCAACAAAGGTCGCCAAGGCCCCACTGACCGCTTCATGACCCTCGAAGTACCGACGGGCAAACCGGGGACGAAAACTGGGATCCAATCCCAGCAAATCATTCAGCACCAGCACCTGCCCGGAGGTCCCCGGACCCGCCCCGATGCCAATCGTGGGAACCACCAGCCCGGCGGTGACCGCTCGGGCGAGATCCTGCGGAACACACTCCAGCACCACCGCAAAGGCTCCGAGCGCCTCGAGGCGCCGGGCATCGGCTTCCAGTTTCCGGGCCGCATCCGCCTCGCGCGCCTGCACACGGTATCCACCCAGCAGGTTAACCGATTGCGGCGTCAACCCAAGGTGACCCATCACCGGAATTCCGCCCCCCACCAGATGTTCCACCACGTCTTCATGCCCGGTCAGCCCTTCAATCTTCACCGCGTTCGCCCCAGCCCGCACCAAGGCCTCCGCCGCCTCGGTGGCCAACTTTCGGCCACGGCGCACGGTACCGAAGGGCATGTCAGCCACCACCATCCGTTCCGGGGCCCCACGACGCACCGCTGCCGTGTGGACCTGCATCATTTCCAACGTCGCCTGCACCGTGGAGGGGTGTCCGTGCACCACCATCGCCACACTGTCGCCGACCAGGATCGCGTCGACCGGGGACGCCGCGACCAATCGCGCCATCTGGGCATCGTAGGCGGTCACCATGATGATGGCGCGGCCTTCATGACGCGCCCGCGCGAAATCGAGAACCGTCCTCATCGGGCAACCTCCGGCAAAACGTCGTCAGGAGCCTGAAGCAGGTTGCAGGAGAGGAGTGCATTTCGCTGAGCGATAATGCCTTGAAAAATAAAAACGGTCACGGAAAGGAAGTGTCAATCGGTCGCGAGCGAGTTCGCGCCTACCTCGGCAGGCTGCACCCGCGTCCGAGCGGGTTGCAACCGGAAAGTGCGATCGGACCGATTCGATCAACGCCCACGGGGACGTTCGCCGAGCCCTCGTCGTTTTGCTTTTGCAGGGCCCGCGATCCCCTGAAAGAAACCCCTCCCGACCACCCGCATGAACGCCAAAGCCCTGCTCCGCACCTTCGTCTTCCTGTTGATCCTCTTCGTGGTCATCTACGTGGGCACGGAAAACACTCAGACAATCGACTTCCGCTTCCCGTTGCTGCTCGACCGTCCCGTGAGGGCCTCGGCCGCGTGGATTTTCTTCGCCGTTTTCGCCGTGGGCGTATTCGGCGGCACCCTTCTCCATGCCGGTGGTGGATCCGGGAGCAGCGGCAAAAAGTAGTTCCGAGCCGGGTCAGGTCCGCGCTGGCGGCTCCCGCGGAGCCGTCAAATAAAGCCACCGGGATGCAAAACCGGCCGCCGGCTCGTCTGGGGTATATCTCCAGCAACTACGTATCGTCTTGCTCGTCGCCTCCTTCGGGGCACGCTGAGGTGTCCCAACGAAACCGTCCATCCCCATGACCCGCTTCCGTCCCAGCCTGAGTGTGCGTCTCCTGTCCGTGCTCGCCGTCCTCTGGGCGGCCACTCCGTCTCCAGCCGCACAATACAATGACCGCCTGGTCAACCTGTCCTCCCGGGCGCGCGCCGGGACCGGGGACAACGCCCTCATCGCCGGCTTCGTCGTCGGCAGCGGCTCGGAGAAACGGGTGCTGATCCGGGCGGCGGGGCCGAGCCTCGGGATGTTCAATCTCACCGGGACGCTGGCCAACCCCAGGCTCGAGGTCTTCGACAGCCAGGGCATCAAGGTCGCCGAAAACGACGACTGGGGCACTTTTTCCGGCGGCCCCGTGGCCACCGTCTCCGACTTCGCCGCCGCCGGTGCCTTCGGATTCTCCGGTCCGGGCAGCGCCGACGCCGCGGTCATGGCCACGCTCGCCCCGGGCGGATACACCGTCAAGGTCACCGGTGAAGGCGACGGCACCGGCATCGCCCTTGTCGAGGTCTATGACGTCTCCGGTGCCGCCCAGCTGATGAATCTCTCGACGCGCGCCCAGGTGCTGACCGGGTCGCAGATCGTCATCTCCGGCCTGGTGATCGCCCCAGGCGCCGCCGTGCGCAAGCTCCTCGTCCGCGCCGCCGGCCCCGCCCTCGCACCTTTCCGCGTTCAGAACACCCTCGCCGATCCCGTCGTCACCATCGTCAATTCCAGCAACGCGGTCATCGCCAGCAACGACAACTGGGGCGACGCCGGCCGGTCGACCGCCGTGAGCGCCGCCGCCACCGCCGCCGGTGCCTTCGCCTTCGGAAACGCTTCCAGCCGCGACGCCGGAATGCTGATCGATCTGGTTCCCGGCAGCTACACCATTCAAGTCAGCGGTGCGAACAACAGCAGCGGTGTCGCTCTCGTCGAGGTCTACGATCTCACACCGCAGTCCCTCTCCCTCGTCAGCCTCGCCGCCACCCAGCCTTCAACCGATTCCTCCGGGGGTGGCCCCGGCGTGTTCACCGTCACCCGCGAGGGATCCACGACCCAGGCGCTGACCGTCACCTACTCGGTCCAAGGCACCGCCCGAAACGGCGTCGACTACATTGCCCTGCCCGGATCCGTCATCATCCCGGCCGGCTCTTCCAGCGCCTCGATCGAGGTCGTCCCGTACGGCAACGTGCAGACGTTCGCCTCGAACAAGTCGGTCTTCGTCTCGCTGACGTCCGGCCTCACCTACGGTGTCAGCCCGACCAATACCGCCGCGGTCAACATCGCCTACAACCCCGGCTCGCTCTTCATCAGCAACCTCCGCGTGCCCGCGACCGCCTCCTCCTCGGCGGCCTATGGCACCTCCAGCCTGCAGCTCAGCTCCGACGAGAAATTCGCCCTCGTCGCCGCTTCCTTCTCCAACCTCAGCTCACCCCAGACCCTCGCCTACCTCCGCCTCGGCAACCTGGGCGATTCCGGCGCGGCCTACCTCCTGCAGATCCCAAATGGTCAGGCCTCGGGTCTACAGTGGGACATCCGCGACACCGGAGCCTACACCGCCAGCCAGATCGTCACCGCGATCAAGGAGGGCCGGGTGTTTGTCAGTATCGATTCGACGGCCTACCCCAACGGCGAACTTCAGGGTTCACTCGTCAAGAGCACCGGTTCGATGACCTTCACCGCCCCGGTGGCACCGCCGGCCTACGCGCTCGGCACTCCGACGACCGCCGAGGCTGCCCGTTTCCTCACCCAGAGCACGTTCGGTCCGACCGAAGCGGACGTAAACGGGCTGATCGCCAAAGGTTACGACGCCTGGATCACGGACCAGATTTCCAAGCCAGCGTCGTTGCACCGACCGCTGGTGATCTCGGACTTTGCGGCCTTCAACCGGGGTGGGCAGAATCGGGTGAACGATGTCAATACCCGTCCCGGCCAGCAGCATCGGTTGAACGTGTGGTGGACTCGCGCCCTCACCGGCGAGGACCAGCTTCGTCAGCGCGTGGCCTTCGCCCTTTCCCAGATCCTCGTGATCTCCGATCAGAATGGCACGGTCAACGCCTGGCAGGAGGGCGCGGCGCACTACTACGACACACTGGTCAACGGGGCCTTTGGCAACTATCGCAAGCTGATCGAGGACGTTTCACTCAATCCGATGATGGGAATCTATCTCTCCCACCTGCGGAACAACCGGGCCAGCGGATCGGCGCTGCCGGACGAAAACTTTGCGCGCGAGGTCATGCAGCTTTTCTCGATCGGACTGAACGAGCTCAATCCCGACGGCACATTGCGTCTCGACGCCCAGGGCCTGCCGATCCCTACGTACAACCAGTCCACGATTTCCGAAACCGCCAAGGTCTTTACCGGCTGGGGTTATTCCCAGAGTTACGCCACGGCCCCGTCGTTCACCGGCGGCGGACGCCTGGTGGGCCAGACCAATCCCGACTACATCGAGCCGATGCGGCTCTTTCCAAACAACCACGAGAACGGTTCCAAGACGATCGTCGGGGGCAGGGTCATCCCGGCCAACCAGGGCGGCGTCAAGGACCTCGCCGACACGCTCGACGCGCTGTTCAATCATCCGAACGCGGGCCCGTTCGTCAGCAGCCGTTTGATCCAGCAACTGGTCACGAGCAACCCAAGCCCCGGCTACATCTACCGCGTGGCCCAGGTCTTTGCAAACAACGGTTCCGGTACCCGGGGAGATCTCGCGGCCGTCATCCGGGCGATCCTGCTCGATTATGAGGCCCGCACCCCACAGGCGGCGGGGAACATGACCTACGGCAAACTCAAGGAGCCGCTCCTGCGCACGGCCGCGCTCTTCCGCACGTTCAGAGCCACCTCCAACACCAAGCGGCTGCCCATCAACAACTCCAACGGCCAGCTCGCGCAGATGGCCCTGAGCGCGGGCACCGTCTTCAACTTCTATGAACCCGGGTACGTCCAGCCCGGGCCGCTGGCCGCCGCCGGCCTTTTCGCCCCCGAGTTTCAGATCTTCACGGATACAACGGCGATCACCGTGCCCAACTACTTTTACACCTACCTTACCGCCGCCAAGCCGACTAATCTTGATAGCGACGCGGTCTATCTCGATTTTACGTGGGCACTGCCCTTGGCGGCCACTCCGGCCGCCCTGGTCGAACAAATGAATCTCTCACTCGCCGGAGGCACTCTCTCGACCGCTGCCAAGGATCGTATCGCTATGTCGATTACATCCATGCCCGCGGCCACGGGTTCGCTGGACAAGGTCCGGAGTGCCGCCTACCTCGTGATGACCGCCCCCGAGGCGGCGATCCAACAATAACCTCCTTCCGCCCGGACCATGAACCGCCCCGACTCCGCTCTCCCGTTCGACCCGACCCGCCGCAAGTTCCTCGGCTCCTGCTGCGCCGCCGTCAGCGCAACCGGCATGCTCTCGGCCCTTTCGCAGTTGCGCATGCTCGGCGCACTCGCCCAGCCCGGCAACGGTCCGCAGGTGCCCGGCACCGCCGCGGCGGAGGGTGACTACAAGGCCCTCGTTTGTCTCTTCCTCGCCGGGGGCAACGACGCCAACAATCTCATCGTTCCCGCCGACGCTTCCGGCTACGCCGCCTACGCCGCGGCGAGAACCGCGCTCGCGCTGCCTTCCGGCGCGGCCCTGCCGTTGATCACGCCGACGAGCGACGGCCGCGCGTGGGGTCTGCATCCGTCGATGAACGCGTTTCACCAGCTGTTCGGTGCGGGCAAGGGCGCGGTCCTCGCCAATGTGGGCACGCTGCTCTACCCGACCACCAAGGCGCAATACAGCGCCCGCTCCGTGCCTCTTCCGCCGCAGTTGTTCTCCCACAATGACCAGCAGGTCGAGTGGCAGAGCAGCCTCGCCGACCGCCCGTTCCAAACCGGCTGGGGCGGCCGCGTCGCCGACTTGATGAACGCGTTCAACAGCAACGCCTCCATCTCGATGTCGATCAGCCTGAACGGACAAAACTCGTTCCAGGTCGGTCGCAACGTGTCCCAATACTCCGTCTCCACCGCCGGGGCCATCGGCCTGACCGGTTCGGCTGCGCCCACCGGCACCTCGGTCGCCGCGGTGCGGACCAAGGCGATGAACGATCTGCTGGCTTCGCCCCAAGGGAATCTTTTCGAGACGGCATTCGGTGGCATGACGACCAACGCCATTTCCGACAGCGCCTTGCTTGCCACCGTCCTCGGGGCCAACACCACCGGCGCGAATTCCGCCTTCCCGAATACCTACGGAGCCTTCTCAACCTCCAACCTCGCCCAGCAACTGCGGACCATCGCCCGTCTGATCGCGGCGCGCAACACCCTCGGGCTCAAGCGCCAGGTCTTCTTCGCCCGCATCGGTGGATGGGATCTGCACGATAACCAGGTCGACAATACCAATACCGCCATCGGCGCCCACGCCAACCTGCTGGCCGACGTCGCCAACTCGCTCAAGGCGTTTTACGATGCCACCGTCGAGCTGGGCGTGGCCAACTCCGTCACCTCCTTCACCGCCTCCGACTTCGGCCGGACTTACAATACCAACGGCGATGGTTCCGACCACGGTTGGGGCAGTCACCACCTCGTCGTCGGCGGCGCTGTTCAGGGCGGAAATATCTATGGTCGCATGCCCGACCTCAGTTTGCGCGGAGTCCAGGACACCGGCAGCCGCGGCCAGTGGATCCCGACGACCAGCGTCGACGAGTACAGCGCCACCCTCGCCACCTGGTTCGGCGTCAGCGCCACCGATCTTCCCATCATTCTTCCCAACATCGGCCGGTTCGCCCGGCAGAATGTCGGGTTCCTCTGACGGCGGGCATCGGCCCGCGGGGGGGCGGGGCACCAGACCGGCCGCCACGGGCTTCAGTCTTCCCCCGCGCTCCTCGTGCGCCTAGCGTTTGAGCACATGCGCGCGTTCCTTCTGCTCACCGTCGTTGTCGTCGTTTCCACCGTTCAGGCAGCGGACGGCACCCGTTTCGCCTTCGCCGCCCTCGGCTGCATGCCGTACGGCGAGGCCAACTGGCCCGGATTCGAACGCCTCATCACCGAGGTCAACCGTCACGGACCCGCTTTCACCGTCCATTGCGGTGACACCAAGTCCGGCAGCGAGCCTCCGTCCGACGACTTCATGCGCCGCATTCTCGACGCGTTCAATCGCTTCGATCATCCGCTGATTTTCACTCCCGGGGACAACGATTGGACCGACGTCCACCGCGACAACAATGGCCGCCAGGACCCCGCGGTCTGGCTGGCCAAGACGCGGGCGCTTTACTTCGCGGAAGAGCGCAGCCTCGGCCGGACGCCGCTTCCACTGGTGACGCAACGCCGCGACGCCCGTTTCTCCAAATTCGTCGAGAACGCCCGCTGGACCGTCGGCGGGGTCGTCTTCTCCACCGTACACATGGTCGGCAGTAACAACAACGACCAGCCCACCGTCCCCGGGGCGGTCGAGGAGTTCCGCGAACGGCAGGCCGCCAATCTTGCCTGGATGAGGGCCTCATTCGCCGGGGCCGCGGCGATCAACGCCCCGGGCATCGCCTTCTTCTTCCAAGCCGGCGCCTTCGCGCAGGACTACGCTCGCAGCGGCCGTGACTCCGGATACAAGGAGTTCCTCGATGGCCTCGAAGAGATGTGTCTCTTCTTCGCCAAGCCCGTGCTCCTGGTCCACGCCGACGAGCATCGTTTCCGTCTCGACTACGGCCACCGCTTCGACCGCAGCGCCGCCCCCATTCCGAATGTCATTCGTTTGGAAACATTTGGTGACAAGAACCTGCACGCCACCCTGGTCGTCGTCGACCCCGCCTCCGCCGAAGTCTTCCTGCCCATGCCCCTGCTGGTTCCCGGCAACCCCCTGCCCAACCTTTCCAAATCACCGTATTCGAAGTAGTCTTACGAATATTCTCATCCAAAACAGCAGTAACCGAATGGGTTACCCGCCAGTACCGGCACCCACTTGACTTGGTCCGAGGAAACCAGCTCCGCCTCGGGTCTAGCCGGCCTCGTTGAGACCGCGACGGGACCGACCGGTCCCGCCTCCATCCTCTGGGTCGTCATCGCGATGCCAATCCCCGCGGCCTCAGCGAGACCGCCTACAACCGCCCTCCTTTCACAAACCGAAGTCTTTGTAAGGCATCAGGTTGACACCTATTCACCAGCGGGATTCGGACCCAAGGCATCGCCCAATGATCAGCGAAGCGGGGTGAGCGTGCGGCGGAAGACGGGGCGGGGTGAATACACCCGCCGGGCAGCGGGGCCGGTCGCCCCCCGGATGCGCTGGCGAACGACCTCCGTCGCGCCCTCGATCAGTTCCCGCCAGGGAATCGCCACGGTCGTCAGGTCCAGGCGCTCCGCCACCGGGGCGTCATCAAAACCGATCACGGCCGGGCGCGCGACCTTCGCCCGGTCGCAGGCGGAAAGAAGCGCCTCCGCCAGGCGGTCATTGCAGCAGAAGACACCGGCGTAGCCTCGCGTGACCAGCCGCGGTGCCGTCCGCTCCGCATCCTCCGCGAACCACCCCGCCGCCCAAAAGACATCCGTCTTGGGCACCTGCGTCTGAAATCCGTCCACCCGCTCCCTCGAGCGCCGGTCCACCCGCGGCCCCGCCAGCACCGCCAGCTTGCGCGATGGAGCCAGCGCCCGCAGCAGCTCCCCCGCCACCACCCCGCCGGAAAAATCATCGGTAGATACACTGTCGATGTAGCTCGCCGCGATGCCCGGCGGCGGCTGGTCGTTCAACAGCACCGAGAAGCGCCGCTCCGCCGCCGCCCTCAGGGCCGGCTCCGTCACTTCCCAGACCACCGGCAGCCAGGTTGCATCCGGCGCGCGCTCCGCCCCCCACGACACACGGACCGCGACGCCCGCCTCCGTGAGCTCAGCCTTCAGACCCGCCAGCAGTCGCGCGCCGAAACTGCCCTCCCGGCGCGCCCGCGGGTGAAAAATCAGCTCCGCCCCCCGCACCGCCCGCGCCACCCCCGCCACATACGTGCCCGATGCCGTCCGCCGCTCCAACCAGCCTTCCCGCTGCAACTCCACGTTCAACCGGTGCGCCGTCTGGTAACTCAGTCCAAAGTGCTCCGCCAGCGCACGATTGGAGAAAAAGCGCTGTCCCGGGCGATGCAGCCCGTCCTTGAGACGGGCAATTAGCTTCTCCTTCACCAAGGTCACGGCCGGGCTTCGGGGACGGGGCATGGCCAATCATAATCATACCAGTTCCTTGAAGAATCGATATCGTAATGATTGGCCGCGCGCCCGTTGCGGCTTGTCTGGGATCATGACTCCCTCTCCCCTCGATGGAAAAGTCATCGTCGTGATGGGCGGCACCACCGGTCTCGGACTTTCCGCCACCCAAGCATTCGTCGCCGCCGGCGCCCGCGTCGTGGTCGTCGGCCGCTCTCCCGAGAACGCAGCCGGGGCGGTCACCCTTCTCGGCGACGCCGCCCGCGTGGTCACGGGCGACGCCTCCGACCCTGCGACCGCCCGCCGGGCCATCGCCGAGGCCGTCTCATCCTTCGGACGTATCGACGGTCTGTACCACGTCGCCGGCGGCAGCGGCCGCCGGCAGGGGGACGGGCCGCTGCACGAACTAACCGACGAGGGCTGGCGCGCCACGGTGGATCTCAACCTCACGTCGTTGATCTACTCCAACCGCGCCGCCGTCCGGCAGTTTCTCGCACAGGGCGGAGGCGGAGTCGTCCTCAACATGGGCTCCGTCCTCGGTTCCTCCCCCTCCCCTCACTTCTTCGCCACCCACGGCTACGCCGCGACCAAGTCCGCCGTCATCGGCTTCACCCGCTCCGCCGCCGCCTACTACGCGCCGAAAAACATCCGTTTCAACGTGCTCACCCCCGCCCTGGTCGAAACTCCCATGTCGCGTCGCGCCGCGGACGACGATTCCATCCGCTCCTTCATCAAAACCAAACAGCCGCTCGACGGAGGGCGCATCGGCCAGCCGTCCGATTGCGACGGAGCCGCCGTCTATTTCCTCTCCGACGCCTCGCGGTTCGTCACCGGCCAGGTGCTCGCGATCGACGGTGGCTGGAGCGTATCCGAGGGACAGCTTCCGTGAGCAGCGACGTTCATCCCCACACGATCGGAATCGATCTGGGCGGGACCCGGATCAAGGTGCTCGTCGTGACCGCGGAGGGGGTTGAACTCGCGCGTGCGATCGCTCCCTCCGAGGGAGCCGGCTGGTCGGAACAGGCCCGAACCTTGGCTCGCTCCTTCGCTCCGCGCTTCGGGCCGCCCCTCGCGATTGGTGTCGCCGCCCCGGGCCTCGCCGCTGGCGATGGACGCAGCATCGCCATCATGCCGGGTCGCCTCCCGGGGCTGGAGGGGCTCGACTGGACGCAGTATCTGGCGGCCGAACGCGAGGTGCCGGTGCTGAACGACGCCCAGGCCGCCCTGCTCGGGGAGGTTTGGCAGGGCGCCGCCCAAGGCGCGCGCAACGCCCTCCTCGTCACCCTCGGCACCGGCGTTGGCGGCGCCATCCTCTGCGATGGACGCCTCCTGCGCGGGCAGATCGGACGCGCCGGCCACATCGGTCACATCACCGTCAACGCCTCCGGCGGCCCCGGCTTGGTCAACACTCCCGGCAGCCTCGAAGACGCCATCGGCAACCACTCGCTTCCCGCCCGCTCTGCCGGCCGCTACTCCGACACCGCCGCTCTGGTGGCCGATGTCTCCCGGGGCGACGCCGGCGCGGTCACGATCTGGCAGACCATGATCCGCGATCTTTCCGCTGCGCTGGTTTCGCTGATCAATGTCGTCGATCCCGCCGTGATCATCCTCGGCGGGGGAATCGCCGGAGCCGGCGAACTCCTTCTGCAACCCTTGCGCGAAGCCATGGACGGTTGCGAATGGCGTCCGGACGGACACCGCGTCAACGTGGTCCTCGCACGTCTCGGCGACCTTGCCGGAGCCTACGGCGCGGCCCGCCAGGCACGGTTGCTCCATTCTCCTTCACCATGAACACACCCACCGCCGACTACCTTTCCCGGTGTCGCGAATTAATCGATATTGTCGAGGCCCAGACACCGGCCATCGACACCGCCGCCGACTGGTTCGCCGGCACCATCCTCGCGGGCCGGATGGTCCACGTCTTTGGCTCCGGCCATTCGCGGATCATGGTCGAGGAGATGTGGCCGCGCTACGGATCGTTCCCAGGTTTCAATCCCATCGTCGAACTCTCCCTCTCCTTTCATAACCTTGTGGTCGGCGCGAACGGACAGCGGCAGGCGATGTTCCTAGAAAACGTCCCCGGCCTCGCGTCCAGGATCCTGCGTAATTTCGACCTTTCCCCAACCGACACCGCCTTGGTCATCTCCTCCAGCGGCTGCAATGTCGTCCCGATCGAAATGGCGGAGGGTTTCCGCGAGCGCAGCGTACGGGTCGTCGCGATCGTCAGCCGGCGGCACCTCGAGGCGTCCACCTCACGCCACGCGCAGGGGCTCAAACTTTCGGACGTCGCCGACCTGGTGCTCGATACCGGCGCGCCCGTGGGCGACGCGATGGTCCGGGTCCCGGGCCTCGACACCCCCGTGGCGCCGGGCTCGACGGTCGGCGGCTGCCTCCTCGTCAATACGATCAAGGCCGAGCTCGCCGCCCGGCTGACCGCCGCCGGCCATCCGCCCAAGGTCCTGAGCAGCGCCGCGATCGTCGGGGCCAGCCGGGCGGTCTTTCTTTTCGAGTCAGCCTACGACGAACACGCCCACCGGCTTTCCAAGCTCTTCGCCCATGTGGGCAACCAGCCGTGAGCGCGAAAAGCCCCCGCTTGTCCCCCTTCGTTCACGATCGTATCCCCGAACTGCCCTCCGTGGACGTGCTCGTCATCGGCGGCGGCACCGCCGGCTGCTGCGCGGCGCTCGCGGCCCGCGAGACGGGGAGTCACTCGGTGTTGCTGGTCGAACGTTATGCGTTTCCGGGCGGAACCAGCACTCAGATGCTCGATACATTCTACGGCTTTTTTACACCGGGCGACGCTCCAAAGAAGGTGGTCGGCGGCATCCCCGACCGCGTAGTCGACGCGCTCGACCGGGTCGGCGCTGTTTTTCTGCGTCCCAACACCTACGGCGCCGGAACGGGCGTGAACTACAACCCCGAGCGCCTGAAGCTCGTCTGGGACGAACTGCTCGCCGCCGCCGGGGTGCAGGTCTTGCTCCACACCCTGCTGGTCGAGGCTGTGACCGCCTCCGACGGGCGCATCACCGGGGTCATCCTCCATACCCGGCGCGGGTTCTTCCGGATCGCCGCCCGGCGCTTGATTGACGCCTCGGGCGACGCCGAGCTCTGCCACCTGGCCGGTGTGCCCTATGAGAAGGCGGGGGATCTCGAGCCGGCGCAGACGCTGACGACCACCTTCCGTCTGGCGAATGTGGACATCGACGCCTACGAGCGTGCGGGCGGCAAGAAACTCCTGATGGCGCGCATGGCCGAGGCGGTCGACCGCGGCACCCACCCGCTGCCCCGAAAGTCCGGCAGTCTCCACCGAATGAATATTGGCGGCTGCGTTTCGACGGTCGCCGTCCGCGTCGCCCGGCTCGATCCGACGGATTCCGTCGAACTCACGGCCGCCGAGCAGGACGGCCGTCGTCAGGCATTCATCTACGAGGCGTTTCTGCGCGACTGCGTTCCGGGATTCTCCGCGTCCAACATCATCGGTCTTTCCCACCAGATCGGCGTCCGTGAAACCCGCCGCGTGTACGGTGAATACCGGCTCACCCGGGCTGATTGTGTGGGCATCGCCCGCTTCGAGGACCGGGTGGCCTTGTGCGGCGCCCCGATTGAGGATCATCGCGCCGCGTCCGATGGCACCGAGGAGACGGTTTGGGCCTACCTGCCCGGACATCAGGCCTATGATGTACCGTATCGCACGCTGGTACCGCGCGGTCGAGACGAGCTCTGGGCGACCGGCCGGTGTTTCAGCGCCTCGCACGAGGCCCACGCTTCCTGCCGCTCCATGGGACAGACGATGAGTCTGGGTGCCGCCTCCGGTTTCGCGGCTTCGCTTTCCCTTGAACGTGAGTGCGGGGCCCGCGACGTGCCGGTTTCGGTCCTGCAGGACCGGCTGCGCGCGTCCGGGGCCGTGCTCGAAACGCCCGCGTCACCCGCGCCCACCGGTCGCGGCGACTGGCGGCGCGCCGCGGCGCACTGATTTTCGTATCCGTCAATGTACTCCGCCTGATCGCCATGTCTTCCACCGACGCTCACAGCCCGAACATGACCCCCTTCGTTCGCACGGTCATGGAGGACATTCCCGCTTCCCGGCTGGGTGTCACCTACGCGCATGAACATCTGATCATCGATCCCAGTTTCACCACGCACGCCACACCCGAGTTCGAACTTTCAGACGTCACCCGGGCTCTCGACGATCTGCAGCGCTTCCGCGGTGCCGGAGGGCAGTCCATGGTCGACTCCATGCCCTGCGACTCCGGGCGCAACGTTCTCAAACTGGCGGATCTCGCGCGGCGTTCCGGCGTGCAGATCGTCGCCCCCACAGGCCTGCATCTGGCGAAATACTACGTCCCCGGGCACTGGAGTCACCGCTACCACGAAGACGTCCTCACGGAGCTGTTTGTCGCCGATCTGGTTGAAGGGATCGACGCCCACGACTATTCGGGGCCGCGGGTCGAGCGCACGACGCATCGCGCAGGGGTGATCAAGATCGCGACCGATACCCGCTTCAACGATCGCGAGCGACGCATCTTCGCCGCCGCCGCCTCGGCCCACCGTCAGACCGGCGCGCCGATCCTGACCCATACTGAGCAGGGGCTGCTCGGCCTTGAGCAGGTGCAGACGCTTCGCCATCTTGGGGTGGACCTGCGCCATGTTGTGCTCTCGCACCTCGATCGTCGCCCCGATCTTGCGTACCATCGGGAGATCCTTTCCACCGGCGTTTGCGTGGAGTATGACAGCGCCTTCCGCTGGAAAGCGCCTCAAGGCAATCCCACCCTCGATCTGGTGGCCGGGCTGATCGCGGAGTTTCCAGATCAGATCATGCTCGGCATGGACGCCGCCCGCCGGAGCTACTGGGCCGGCTACGGGGGAGCGCCTGGACTGGATTACCTCCTGACGACTTTCTCGTCCCTGCTGCGTGCCGCCGGTCTGACCGAGCCGGATCTTTGTCGGATATTCGTCACTACACCGGCCCGGGCCTTTTCCTTCCGTCCCACACCGCACGAACGACCCGACTCGGTGTAAGGCGCGCCTCGTCATCCTCCCGGCTTCGCCCTCCAATCCCAAATACCGCCATGAAACGCTGGAAAATCGCTGGCATCAACTTCGACCACATGCACATGGGCGATCTTCTTCGTCAGGCCCATGAACACCCGGAGGCCGAGATCGTCGGCATCTGCGACGAAACCCGAGAGCACATGCGTTCGACGATTGACACCCTTGGCCTGCCGCCGGATCGCGTCTTTACGGACTACCGACGCTGCCTGGAAACGACCCGCCCCGACCTCGTCATCCTCTGCCCCGCCACAGCCGACCACGCCAGGTGGACCCGGCGGGTCGCGCCTTTTGGCACGCACGTGCTCGTCGAAAAGCCCTTCGCCGCCACTCTGGCGCAAGCCGATGCGATGATCGCGGCGATGGCCCGCACCCGGAAGCAGCTCATCATCAACTGGCCTCTCCGGTGGTATCCTTCCCATGTCACGACCAAACGACTGATCGACGAACGAGTGATCGGAAAAGTCCTGCAGGTGCACTACTACGACGGCAACCGGGGTGCGCTTCGCCACGGTGCCGGCAAGATCGAGACGCGTCCCGGCCGGAAGTCAGCGAGCTGGTTCTATCAGAAACGAGCCGGAGGCGGTTCGCTGCTCGACTACCTTGGATACGGGACCACGCTTGGCACGTGGTTCATGAACGGACGGAAACCGATTGAAGTCACGGCCGTTGTCGACCGACCGGCCGGCCTGGAGGTCGACGAACACAGCATCACCGTCGCGCGCTATGCGTCGGGTCTTTCCAAATTCGAAACCCGCTGGGGCACCTTCACCGACCCATGGAAGCTCCAGCCCCAACCCAAGTGCGGTTTCGTCGTGGTAGGCACCGGGGGCACGATTTCGAGTTACGATTATGAGTCGACCGTCCGGGTTCAGACGCCCGACTGTCCCGAGGGCCTCGTGACTCCTGTCGATTCGCTGACACCCCCGTATCACAATCCCATTGCCTACGTGCTCCACTGTCTCGCCAGCGGAACGAAAGTCGAAGGACCGCTTTCGCCGGGAATTGCGCGCATCGGTCAGCAAATCGTCGACAGCGCGGTGCGCAGCGCCCGCCTCGGCCGCACGGTCAAACTGGTCGGTTGAGCTCCCGCCATGTCCTCGAATTACGAACTCCTCTCCCGAACAACCGGCTCCACGCCGGCGCCAGCGCTGGCGTACCGTCCACCCGTTCCCCGCCGGTATCGTCCCCGGATTGGACTGATCGGCTGCGGCGGCATCACCGTGCACCATCTCAAGGCAGCCCAATCGCTCGGCGTCGAGGTTGTGGCCTTGGCCGACGTGAATCCGGCGGCCGCGGAAAAGCGCCGGGCAGAGTTTTATCCGCAGGCCGAGGTCTTCTCCGACTACCGGCAACTGCTGGCGCGTCGGGACATTGACGTCGTTGACGTTGCAACTCATCCGGCGGTGCGCCTGCCAATCATCGAGGCCGCCCTGCTCGCCGGCAAACACGTGCTTTCTCAGAAGCCGTTCGTGCTCGATCTCGCCGATGGCGTCCGCTTGGCCGACCTGGCGGACCGCGTCGGCCGCCGCCTCGCCGTCAATCAAAACGGCCGCTGGGCACCGTACTTTGCCTACCTCCTGGAGGCGGTCCGTTCGGGGCTGCTCGGTCCGGTGCACTCCCTCGATCTGACCATGAACTGGGATCACACGTGGTGCCGCGGCTCCGATTTCGAAAGGATCCACCACCTGATCCTCTACGACTATGCGATCCATTGGTTCGACATCGTCGCCTCGGTTTTCGCCGGACGGCAGCCGCGTCATGTCTTTGCCAGTACCGCACGTGCGCTCGGACAGGATCTGGCGCCGCCCTTGCTGGCCAATTCCTTGGTCAACTATGGTGACGGCCTGGCCACGCTGGCCTTCAGTGCCTATCCGCTCCACGGACCGCAGGAGCGGCTGACGGCGGTGGGCAGCGCGGGCACGCTGCACGGCTCGGGCCCGATCTGCGGATTGCCCCGCCTTCACCTGCATTCGTCCACGGGAGAGAGCATCGTCGAGTTGGAGGGTTCCTGGTTTCCCGACGGGTTCCGCGGTACGCTCGGGGAGCTTCTCTGCGCAATCGAGGAGGACCGCGAACCACGCAACTCCGCCCGCAACAACCTCGCCAGCCTCTCCCTCTGCTTCGCAGCCCTCAAAAGCGCCGACACCGGCCTGCCCGTCGTCCCAACCCTGCCGCAGTCACTGCCCGCCGTCATCGCCCGCTGAAACTGGCCCACTGTAGCTGGCCTCGTCGAGGCCGGATCCCTTGACGGCGCGCCACCTCCCTCGCTCCGTCAGGGCCGCTCCGCCCGCAACGCCCCGAATACACCAAACAGGATCCCCCAGAAAGCGCCGTTGAGATGGGCACTGTTGGCAATCTGACTCGCATCGAAAAGACCGAGCAACTCCCTCGAACCCCAGAGCAGGCCCAGCAGGATGGTCGTGAGGGGGATCTCCCTGTGACGACTGCCCGACAGCGAGTGCAGAAAGATCAGCGCATACACCAGTCCCGAGGCACCGATCAGGCTCCGCTGAGTGAAAACGAGGACCACGCTGGCACTCAATCCAGTGAGCACGATCAACGCGCCCATGATCATGCAGAAGCGCTTGCCTCCCAGTCGTTTCTCCAGTCCCGGGGCCAGCAGCAGCAGCATGCTGGCATTGCCGATCAGGTGGGCCAGTCCCTGATGGGCGAACACGTGACCCACTACACCGAGGTACCAGCGCGGGTTGAGCAGCGCGACGGGCCCGATCGGATCGAGCCGGAGAAGATTCGCCGCGCCTGGAAGCAGGGTCGCCACCACCGCCGCCATGACCAGAAGGAGGGTCACCGGCGCATCAAACGTCAGATGAAAACGGTCCTGCATGCGGGCTTGCACCCGAACACCCATGGGCATTTTCCCATGAAGGCGCCACCCTGAAGCGCGCCCGCACCCGACATCGCCCGCGACCGGCTCCCGCCGAACCGGTGATCGCCGGCGCCCCCGGCAGGCGTGTGGTTGCTTTGCGCCAACCTACGATTCACGTTCTGTCCCCGGTCCTCGGTTGCAATCCGTCCACCCTCCTTACGGCAATGACCCTCAGCGCGAGTGACGACGACATGCCGTCCACGAAAAGCGTCTTTCTCGTGAAAGATCATCCCATTGTGATCCAGCGGGTCCGGACCGTGATGGAAACCTTCCCCGGTTTTCGCCTGGTGGGTCATGCGACCACGGTCTCCGACGCCCGGACGCGCGTGCGGGATCTCCACCCGGATCTCTGCATCACGGACTTGATCTTGAGCAACAGCAGCGGACTCTCGGACGGGTTGTCCTTGCTCGCGGATTTCCGCTATGAGTCTCCAACGACGTCCGTGCTGATCTTTTCCTCGGTCGAGGAAAACACGTTTGCCAAGCGGGCCTTCGAGGCCGGGGCGAAAGGCTACATGGTCAAGAGCGAGCCCATGGCCAATCTGGAGCTCGTGCTCAAGACGATCGCCGAGGGCCGCGTCTACCTCATTCCACGCCTGTTCGCCTCCACCTCCCGCAGCTACGCCGAAGACTTTCCCGCGTCCGTGATCGGGAAAAATTGGTTCTTCGCTGTTTTCAATGGATCTGAGCGTGTAAAATGCGTGGCCGACAACCCCCACTGCAAGCCGGCTCCGTTGTAGGTGGCCTCGCCGAGGCCGCGACGGGACTATGCAGTCCCGCCTCCGCCAGGAAGAGGGTCCCGGACAGTCGTTGATGCCAGAGCGCGAACCCCGCCAAAGGGAGGCTGATCCGGACCAATCCCGGAACAACCGTGGGATTTGCTGGGGATGCGAGCCTGCGCAGGGGTGGGCAATCAGCAGTGAGGTGTTTCGTCAGCCTGGCACCACGCGTGTGGCGGTGAGGTGGGCACGGGGAACTCGGCTGGGTCTCCTTTCCACGCGCACCGGCTCTGCAGCGGAACGAACCCCGGGGGGTGAAGGCGCCTTGTTGGCTGGTCTTTGTCTTTGCGGTGAATTGCCAACTCGAAGCCGTAACCCCCCGGGGTTCGTGGAGCGGTCGCGGTGGTTTCCGCTCCGATCGGACTTGGCACACCCGTCCCGGGATCGACGCCGGGTCACAAACTCGATGCGCAACCGCGCCCGCCGCCTCTTTTACCCACTGAAAGTAGCGAAGAACCGAAAAATTCAGTGCGCTGACGAACCGTGAGCTGCTCATCCTCCACGCGATCGGCCTTGAGCTCCCCAACCGCCGGATCGCGGCGGACCTCGGGATCAGCGTCAAAACGGGCGAGGCGCACTAAGAAACGATCAAACGCAAACTCAAGGTCCCCGATTCGGCCGGCCTAAGCCGCCTCGCCCACCCGCCAGGTACTCCTGCTGGCCGGATTGATTCTCCACCACAAGGACGCGGCCGGCAAAAGGCGGCTCCGCTTCCGTATCTTTTCCACCGGATACCGGCGGATCCAACCCGACCATCGGGTAACGAAAGGAAAAGGCACTGCCGCGCGGCCTTCGCGGCTCGTACGAAAGCTCCCCACCGGCCAGGTCGACGAGACGGCGCGACAGGACCAGGCCAAGTCCGCTTCCCGCCGGCCCATCCGCGTTGCTCAGCGGCACCCGATGGAAGCCTTTGCTCTGCGCCCAGAGTTCGTGGGGCAGTCCGGGACCACTGTCCGTGACCGTCCAGTCCGCCCAAGCGAGCGGTTCGCCGAGCTTCTCCAACGAAACCTCAACCGTCACCGCACCCTCCTGGGTGAACTTCACCGCGTTGCCCACGAGGTTGTTCACCAGCCGGCGCAGATTGGGCTCGTCGATCAGGAGCGTCTTCGCATCGATGGACTGGATACGTTGATTCCATTTCAATCCCTTCGCCTTGGCGACGGTCGCGTGGTCCCGGAGGAGCTCCGCAACCCAGGAATCCCAGACCACCCTTCGCCACCGAACCGGAATCAGACCGAGCTCGAAACGCAACAGGTCGAGTGTGCCATCAATCAAGGATTTCATTCCGTGCAGCTGCGCCTGGAGCACGGCGGCCGGGCGGTGTTCATCACCCTTGGACTCGCCGGCCAGCGTTCAAATAATCCCTCGGCCAGAACCATTTCTCCCTACGCTCATCGACCACCCTGATCGACCAGCTTGAGTCCGCGGATTTCCGCCGAGTCTTCACGGGCCTGCCCGGGTTTACCGGCAGCCCCCGCCTGAGAGTCAATGCATCCGGCGAGTGGCGTTCGTCGGGGGCGACGCCTCCACCCACCGGCGAGCCTCACTGGGCTCCGTGGCCCGCCAGGCCGCGGAGTCCTCGCTTGCTGACTCCGGGTTCACCACCGCGTGCAAGTTCCCGCAGGATCTCTGGCCCGTGGAGATCGACCAACGGCAAATGGAACAGGTGATCTGCAACCTCGTGCTCAACGCGAGGGAGTCGGAGCCCCGCGATCAACTCGTTCGCGTCGAGGCGGCGAACGAACGCCTCGCCGTGGCCCGCGGCGGACTCGAACCCGGGGACTATGTGTGGCTGATCGATCCCGCATTGAAGACGATCGTGATCAGCGGATACGCCTTCGACAACACGCTGCGGGACTTCACCCAGCACGGATTCTGCGACGCCATCGCCAAACCCTTCGATGTCACCACGCTGAAACGCGCACTCGAGCGAAACGGCGTTTAGCCCGCTTCGAAACACGGATCGGTGCAGCCGGGGTCGCCGACCCGCGGGTCGGCACCGCCCAGGGAAAAGGTTGCGGACGACCGCAAGAGCCGGCGGACGAAAGGCTCAGCGCGCGCGGCGACGAAACATGCCCAGTCCGACCAGCCCCAGACCCAGGAAACCGAGGGTCGCGCCCGAGTCGGGAACCTCGGACACCTGGAAGCTGAACTTTCCGGAGAACGTTCCGAGACGAACGCCCGAGGATTCGACGAAATCATAGAAACGGAAGTTCACCGGCCGGCCCGTCGGGCTGTTGGTATAGGTGCCAAGGATCTCGGGAAAGTTCGTTGCAGCCTGAACAGGAAATTCAAAAAAGTAAGGGTCATCGGGGAACCCGAAACCTTGCACCCCAAACTGCACCGTGACACCGGCATC
>Ga0163144_10007350_pt1 | contig 24149 bp, 22 predicted proteins | sample OliLak19BULKMAT1_FD_123175 | JGI IMG/M metagenome (GOLD analysis project Ga0163144, IMG submission 123175) | Freshwater microbial mat bacterial communities from Lake Vanda, McMurdo Dry Valleys, Antarctica - Oligotrophic Lake LV.19.BULKMAT1 | ecosystem: Environmental > Aquatic > Freshwater >...
ATCCGTTTGCACGGTGATTCCTCTACGGGGATGATGACACACACTGGGGAGAACCCCCATCGGACGCTATTATAGTCTGTATGTTTTTTTGGTGTTAGTCGTTAGTTTTGGCTGATAGGGTAACTGATGAGAAAATGGGCGTTATTATGTGGGATAGTGGTCATGATTTGGGCGGGCGGGCTGATGCTTCGCGCCCAAGAGCCGACGCCTATCACACGTTCGATCATCCCGGCAGAAGTGTGCGCCGCGCCGCTGGGTCTCGCCTTGCTCACCGCCAGCGATGCGTGCGTCGGCAAACCGTATGGGTTCATCTGCAACGGCGGCGCAAGCCCGTCGGTTGAGCCACCGGGGCCAGTGTCTAATTCGCTGTCAGCCATCGGCTCACTGGTCGAGACCGATGTCGTGCAGTCCATTCATACGTTAGGCATCGACCCCACCGGTTATTATATGGGCTTGGCCTATCTGCGCGTCGCCGCGCCAGAATCGCTGGTGACGTTCAGCGGATTATTGCTCGGAGATGTCTCGGTCAAGAATGTCACGCCGCCGGACTTCCCCGCGTGGCAAGCCCTAGAGGTCGTGACCATCGACTCTGATGTGGCGTGTGAGTACGCGCCGCACAGCACGTTGGTCATCCAAAACCCCATCCCCGGCGTCTCGGCGCGGCTGGTCGTCAACGGGGTCAGCATTGACTTGAATGGTACGCTGGCCGTTCAGACACAGGGCGATTATACCGTTTTCGCCGTCCTGAGCGGTGAACTGCGGGCGCTGGCATTGGGGGAGCGCCAGACCTTGACAGCTGGGCAATCGGCCAGCGCCCCGCACGCCGCTGGTAATTTCAGCGCGCCAACCTCGGCGCTGTCCATCCCGCGTGTGTTGGATGAGGAGCGCATCAACCATTTGCCGCTGGCGTTGTTTGACCGTCCGGTGCAAATCGCGCAGGGCGGATTCGCTCGCACGTCCGCGCCGGTTAATCTGCGCGTGTCGCCCAACACTGACGCGACGGTGATTCTACAGGCCGCCGCTGGTGAGAATATGAGTGTATTGGGCAAAAATACCGATGGTCAATGGCTGCATGTGCGCCTATCCAGTGGGCAAACCGGCTGGATGTTTGCCGAATTATTGCAAGGCGATTTCAGTAGCGTGGTCAAGGTTTATGAAGCCACGCCCGCGCCGGTTCAGCGGATGGGCGACCTCGGCTATAAGGCGCGTATCATCGCGCTGCGTGGGTATGATGTCCGCGTCGCGCCGGATATGGCTTTCGCGGTGCTGGGGTTCATCCCCAACGGCGCGGAAGTTGAGTTAATCGCCCGCAGCCCATATAGTCCGTGGGTGAAGATTAAAACCGGCAGCAGCGAGGGCTGGGTGGCGCTGTTGGCGCTAGAAACTCGCGCCGTGATTGACGCCCTCCCGATTGATAATACCGTCCCGCCCCCGCCAGCGCCGACCCGCGTGCCGGGTTCGTTCGGCAACGCCTTCCCCGACCCCAGTTGTTATCCGAATTGCTAGAACGAGGAGATATTCATGCACGATAGAGCGTTTTGGAGCGCCATCCGCAGCAATGATTATGCCGTGCCAGAGGGCGCGGACATCTGGGCGCTGACCGAGGAATTATTGGGATATTTGGGCGACCCCGACCCCGAATTGCGCGACGGGTTCGCCTATACCTTGATTGCTGTGTGGACGATGCGGGCTTATCTCAGCACCGACCAACTCTGCGCCATCACGCAAAAACTTCTCCCGAATCTGCACGAGGGGTTGGGGGAATTTCGCGGCGACAAGGTGTTGTTGCGCTCATTTTCCGTACTGATGCTGTCGGTCATGGCCTATGGCGAGATTAAGCGGCCATACCTGACCAGCGAGGAATATGGTGAGTTGGTCGCGGCGCTTGGGGCGTATCTCAAGGCCGAAATCGACCTGCGCGGGCATGACGCGCTGGTGGGGTGGATTCATACGACGGCGCATACCGCCGATTGGGTCAAATTCTTGGCGCGTTCCTCACAGGCCACACCAGAGACTCATCTCACGTTGCTGATGGTGGTGGCCGATAAGCTCATCATCCCCACCGCACATGTCTATATCCACAATGAAGACCAACGTATGGCGGTTGCGACCCTCGACCTGCTCAAGCGCGAGATGTTGACGCCAGACGACCTGAGCGGGTTCGTCGAACGGCTGCTCAAAGTGCATGAGATGGGGACGGACGGCGGCGAATTTGACCCGACCATCCACGCCACCTATATGAACGTCAAGCACTTTGTCCAATCGCTGTATGTGCTGCTGACGATTGATGCGCCCATTCCCGGCGCACATCATCTGGTCGAGTTGCTACGCGAGGCGCTCAAGAAATTCCCGAATTAATGGCTAGATAGCCGTTCAATACCTTCGCCAATTTTGATTATCAGGGACAACACGGGCGTTGTCCCTACAAATTTTCCCGTCGCGGGTTTTTACTGTAGGGACACGGCAGTGCCGTGTCCGCTGATGATGGGTGAGATCAATCCGATTTTGGCGAATGTAGTGTTAAACGTTTGTGCTTTATTTATCCCTTTACCGACCACAGACTGTAATCGTTTAGAGTTTCGACAGCGCCAGATGCGCCGCCTGCACGATGATTTGATGTTCGGCGGCGTGTAGGCGCATCTCAAAGTCAGATAATTGATCGTCCGGTAGGATAGGGACGTGTGCTATCACCAACGGCTTGCCCGCGTCCACCTCTGGCACGACGTAATGCACCATGCAGCCGCCGACATGCACCTCGCCCGCTTCCCACGCCGCGAACGTGCGCTCAATGGCGTGCGTCCCAGCAAATGTCCCCGGTAGCGCCGGATGCAGGTTAATCACGCGATTGGGGAAGGTGTCCAGAAACACCGCGCCGAAAACGTGCATCCATCCGGCCAGCACAATCAAATCCGGCGCAAACTCCGCGATTTTAACCGCGAGGTCTTGGTCATATTCCTCGCGAGATTTTCCCGCTGAGGTATACGGTTTCAGCGGAAAATACAGCGTCGGGATATTGTTCATCTCGGCACGGGTCAGGCCGAAGGCGTCCTTGCGGTTGCTGACCACCAATACGATTTCGCCGGGCAGATGCCCCACCGCTATCGCGTCCATCAGGGCTTGCAGATTCGTCCCAGAGCCGGAAATTAAAACAGCGATACGTTTCATAGGGCTGAGTCCTGAGTGATGAGTCCCAAGTCCTGAGTATACAAATACACCACTTCGACTCGGCCATCAAATGAATTGAGATATGCGTTTTTCTCAGGACTCAGCATTCGGCACTTAAGACTCATATAGATTCTCCACTGTGACGACGCGGCTACCCGTCGTGATGCGCCCGACGCGGTAACAATCCCCCGGCAAGGCAGCGAGGGCGGAGTCGGCTTGATGTGATGGGACGACCACCAACATCCCCAAACCCATGTTCAGGGCGTGGAATAAATCTTGCGGGGTTGCGCCGCTGTGACGCGCAATCAGGCCAAAAATCGGCGGCTCAGGCCATGTGCCGCGCTGAATTGCGGCGGCTGTCCCACTGGGCAAAATGCGCGGCAAGTTGTCATAGACTCCGCCGCCAGTAATATGGGCGAGGCCGCGAATCTCAACCCCCGCCGCTTGCAAGGCGTCGAATTGGGCGATATAGGGGCGGTGGACGGCCAATAGCGCCTCCCCGATAGATTTCCCGCCGAGTTCTGGCCGCGCCGCGTCCCAATCCAATTTGCCCAGCGCCATACGCGCCAGCGAAAACCCGTTGGTGTGCAGGCCGCTAGACGGCAAGCCCAAGAGGACATCCCCGACCTGAATCTTCGAGCCGTCCAGCAACAGGTCGCGCTCTACAACCCCGACCAGCGTCCCCGCGAGGTCGATTTCCCCCGGCTGATACACCCCCGGCATTTCGGCGGTTTCGCCGCCAAGCAGGGCGCATCCGGCCTCTCGACAGGCTTGCGCCACGCCCGCCACCACCGACGCGATTTGCTCTGGGTTGAGCTTAGAGGCGGCCACGTAATCGAGGAAGAATAACGGGCGCGCCGCTTGCACCAAAATATCGTTGATGCAGTGATTCACAAGGTCTTGGCCGATGGTATCCCAGCGATTCATGCGGGCGGCGACCATCGTTTTCGTGCCTACCCCGTCCGTGCTGGCGACCAATACCGGCGCGGCCATATTTTTGAGCGCCGAAGCGTCGTATAACCCGCCGAATGAGCCGGTATCGCTCAGGACGGCGCGGTTATACGTGCTGCGGATAGAGGTTTTCATCAATTCGGTAGCGCGAGTCCCCGCGTGAATATCGACCCCGGCGCGGGCGTAGGCGCTTTGGCCGGTGCGCCCGATGTCGCGTCGAAATTGCATCCCCTCAAACCAGACGGCCTCGACGCCCTGATAAGCCGCCGCCAGCGCTTCTTCAAGGTCTGCGCCCGCCGCGCTAATGGCGAGGACGCGCCCGCCCGCCGTGATTAAGTTACCGTCTGCGTTGACGTCCGTCCCAGCGTGGAAAGCGAGCGCTCCGGCGGGGAGGGTTTCCGGCAGCGTGATGAGGTCGCCTCGGCGCGGGTTGCCGGGGTAATTGTGCGATGCAATCACCACCGAGGCACACACCCCCGGCGACCAGACTACCGGCGTCTGGTCGAGCGTGCCATCGACGCACGCGGTTAAAATCTTGAATAAATCGGTTTCAAGCAGCGGCAAAATCGCTTGAGTTTCGGGGTCGCCGAACCGACAATTATATTCCAGCGTGCGGATTCCGTCCGGCGTCAGCATCACCCCGGCGAATAGCACGCCGACGAACGGCGTACCACGGGCGGCCATGCCGGTCAGTACGGGTTCGATGACACGACGGCGGATGTCTTCCATCAGGGCGGGGTCGGCGTCTGGGACGGGGGCAATCACGCCCATGCCGCCGGTATTCGGCCCTTTGTCGCCGTCAAAAATGCGCTTGTGGTCACGGGCAGATGGCATCAGCACGGCGGTTTTGCCGTCACAGAAGGCCAATACGCTCAGTTCGGGGCCAGTCAGTCGTTCTTCAATTACGACGCGGCTGCCCGCAGCGCCGAACGACGAATCGCGCAAAATATGTGTGACGGCGGCTGCGGCATCATCGCGAGTCTCGCACATGATGACGCCCTTACCGGCGGCCAAGCCGTCCGCCTTGACGACGACGGGATGCTTGCAGGTGTCCAGATATTTGAGCGCGGAAATATAGTTGGTGAACGAGGCGTGTTGCGCGGTGGGGATGTTGTTTTCGACCATGAAGGTCTTGGCGAACGCCTTCGACGATTCTAGTTCAGCGGCGTCTTTGGTCGGGCCAAAGGCACGAATGCCGCCCGCCGCCAACGCATCGACCACGCCGGCTGCTAACGGGACTTCTGGCCCAATCACGGCCAACCCGATGCCCAAACGTCTCGCCGCTTCAACCAGTGCGGGGATGTCGTCCGCTGGGATGGGGAGATTTTCACCGAGGGCGGCAGTGCCTGCGTTGCCGGGCGCGAAGTAGAGTTTTTCAACCGTCGGAGAGCGCCGCAGCGCCCACCCCAGCGCGTGTTCGCGCCCGCCCGAACCGACAATCAGGATGTCTACCATGCCGTACCCCCGTTGTGTGCTGTGATGTCAAAGCACCCCCATTGTATGGGGAATGAGGCCGCGTAGGGAGTGGGGATTATGTTACATTCTTTAGAACCCTCGTAACACCCGCCGCAACGCCGATTCATCGACGTTGCCCCCGCTGACCACCGCCACGGTAGGGCGTGAATCGGCGTGAATTGCGCCAGACATCAGCGCCGCCGTCGTGACCGCGCCGCCGCCCTCAGCAATCCAGCCCTGATTGAAGGTGAGCGCCCGCATCGCCTCAGCAATCGCGTTTTCATCGACCAACACGACGCGCCGGACATAGGTCTTTATCAAGCCAATGGTGATGCTCCCGACCTCGATTTCGCCGCTGAGTGCTTCGGCCAATGTCTCCCAGATTTGTGGCTTATCTGTCCCGTGAATGAGGTTATATCCGGCTGGAGCGTGTTCCGCGCACACGCCGATGACCTCACAGTCTGGTTTGACTGACGCCAGCGCCGCCGCGATTCCGCCCAATAATCCGCCGCCACTGAGGGGGACAAGCACCCGCCCGACATCGGGCAATTGCGCGGCGATTTCCAGCCCAATCGTCCCCGCGCCCGCGACGACATCCGGGTGATTGTAGGGCGAGACATACGTGATTCCGGACTGTGCGGCGCGGCGGATGGCCTCGGCTTCTGCGGCGTCGTAATTGTCACCAAACAAGATGGCCTCGCCGCCGTGAGCGCGAACGCCATCTACTTTTTTCTGCGGGGTATGCTTGGGCATCAAGATTTGAGCGCGGACGCCGGTCAATTTTGCCGCGTAGGATAGCGCTTGCGCGTGGTTGCCGGAGGACGCTGCGATGACTCCATCCGCGCCGCGCCCCTGCTCTTTGAGTCGCAGCATCGCGTTTAATGCGCCGCGAATCTTGAACGAGTGAGTCGGGTTGACCGTCTCAAATTTGAGATACGACTCCCCCGGCAACCAGCGGGCGCGTTCCAACGTCGTCGGCAGAATCAGGTATGGGCGGATGCGCTCATGCGCGGCGCGAATATCAGATAGGGTTAGAAAAGTCATTATTATGACTGAATGAAGGACTTAAAATCCCGCGCTGGACGGCCACACGTAATGCCGTCGCCTTGCGAAGCTGACCGAGATGGTAGTGTTCCATCAGGCTGTCCAGTTCTGCACGTTCGTGATTGTTCAAGCTCCGTCGTTGTTGTAATGCAAATAAGGCCGACAGTTGTTCGGACTGGTCAGACGCCATCCGCGCCTGCGCCAATGCGACCACATCCACATCTGCCAGCGAGTCGATGGGGATTTCTTCTGCGCCCGTGGGGACGGCCAACGATGCGGAAGCCGCCTCAGATAACACTTCTGAGACCGGCCTGCCAGTCATGCGGGCGACGGTTTTAGCCCGTTCATATATGTCATCAGATAGGGTGATGGTGATTTGTGTCATAGAACGCACCTCCATATCCTTAGAGTATAAGCCGGATTTGCAATTTGTCCCGAATTTCCGGCTATTTATGGCTGATACGAGCGTAGGACTTCGCCCTCTCCAGTTAAGCTATAAACGCCGAGGCAGGCCGGGATTAAAACCGTCTGACCGGCGCTGAACGACAACGGCGCTGCGTCATCCCAGTGGACGGTAATCAGGCCGTCGGTGCAGGTCAAAGCGTGGAAACGTCGCTTGCCGGTATCCAGAATTTGCTCTCTGCCGGTCAAAACATGCCGCGCCGTCTCGAAATATTCCCCACCCAAGACCACCCCGCCGGGAGGGGTATCCTCTAGCCGAGTCATCGGCGGTTTGACGCCCAAGCGGGCGGCGCGGAGCGATTTCTCGATGTGCAGCGGGCGCGGCTTGCCGTCTAAGCCCAAACGCCCCCAATCGTACAGGCGATAGGTCTGGTCTGAGGATTGTTGAATCTCATAGACCAGCACGCCGGGGCCGAGCGCGTGAACCGTCCCCGCCGCCATATAGACCACATCCCCGGCGCTGACCGTCTCATACGACAGCAGCGGTTCGAGTCGATTCTCACGGATGGCGCTATCCAGCCCAGCGGCATCCGTCCCCGGCTCAATCCCGACCACAATCTGCGCCCCCGGCTGGGCAGCCAGCAGAATCCACCCTTCGGTTTTGCCGCGTGGCTCGCGTTCCAATTCCCCGGCTAGCGCGTCGTCAGGGTGAACCTGTACCGACAGCCAATCGTTGCAATCTAACAACTTGACCAGCAGTGGGAATCCCAGTTCTGGGTCGGCATCTGAACCGATAAAGTCCGCGCCATAGGTGTGGGTCAAATCTGCGATGGTGCGCCCCGCAAGTACGCCATTGGCTACCGGAGTCGTATCGTGAAGCTCCCACGATTCGCCATACGGGGCATGGGTTGGCAGCGCCTTATGATAGCGTGTTTCGAGCGCCCGCCCGCCCCATACGCGGGTATGGAGGGTCGGCTTCATCAGCAGGGGATATAAGGTCATCAGGGAACTTCCTCTGGGTGCGGTGTGTGATTTTTTTGATGTCCCCCCATGATACACCGAGCAAGGGGAATGTCCGTCAAGTTTCTAGTACCCTTTTACCCTGTCCAACAGGTTAATCAGTGGGCGTTTTTCGACATAGCGGCGTAAATTCTCAGCGAACACGCGCCCCGCCCGTTCAAAGTAATCTGGCAAATCCCCGGAGACGTGCGGGCTGATGATGATGTTGGACATCCCCCACAGCGGATTGGTCAGTGGCAAGGGTTCTTCCGCGAATACATCCAGCGCCGCCCCCGCGATATCGTCGTGTTGCAGCGCGTGAATCAGCGCGACCTCATCGACCACATCGCCACGGGCGATATTGATGAAAAACGCCGTCGATTTCATCGCGTTCAGCACGGCCATATCAATCATGTGGCGTGTATCGCCAGTGAGTGGGGCGGTCATCACCAGAAAATCGCAGTCCTTCGCCATCGTCGCCACCGCTTGGCCGGGGTACAGCCGGGTCGGGATTTCGCCCAGCGGGTCGCCCGTGCCGGGTTCAATCCAACCTTCGCGGGCTTCTGGCTTCATCACATCGCGCTTGGCGGCCAAGACCGTCATGCCCAGCGCGTCGCATAGGCGCGCCAGTTCCCGCCCGATGCTGCCATAGCCGATAATCCCGACGGTTTTGCCGCGTAGCGGGGCGGGGCCGAACGCGCTGGGGTGATTCTTCGGCCATTCCGATTTGCGCTTAAGGTCGAGCATCAACGGTAGCTTGAGGTTGAGCGCCAGCATCATGCCGAGGCAATATTCAGCAATCGGGGTGGCGTGCATCCCGCTGCTGGACGTGATTTCGATTTCAGGGACTTGGCCGATAGGGTTTTTCAACATCCAGTCGAATCCGGCGGATGCCAATTGAATCCAACGCAGTCGCGGCGCTTGCTCTGGGGTGGGGACAGTGCGCCCAGTGAACAGGACTTCCGTCTCTGCCCAGATATTGTCCGGCACACCATCGGGATAACGCTCAACGCGATAATCGGGCGCGAGGTCACGCAGTTGTTGGAACAGCGCATCGCTGATGGTTGATTTAACGACGATGCGCGGCTTGGGATCGGTTTCAGCCATAAATAAAGAGTCCTGTAGATACAAGGGCGAGACTTGTCCGCCCACGTTGAGTGATGAGTCCTGAGTTTAACACAGGTCACGGGTAGCTTTGGGCTGATGGGGACGACCATTCCAAAATCCCCGTAGGGACAAGGCGTACATGTCCGTTTTCGCGCTGGGGACTCTCGACTTCCTTTCGTGTTATAGTATGGACAGATGAGTGAAAGGCACAATCCATTATGCTCGCGCCAACGCCTGAAAAGACCCGAATCAGCCTAGAGGATTTCTTGGCGATGCCGGAATCTATGACCCCGACTGAATTGTTTGACGGAGAGATAATTGTGTCGCCAGCCCCCGCGTTTCGTCACCAAAAATTTGTGTATCGCATCGCCAAATTGATTGAGAAATTAGCAGGAACAGAACCGCATCTCGCACCATTGGATGTCGTCTTAAACCCCGGCACAGTAGCCCAGCCGGATATTTTATGGATTGCGCCGGACAGCACGCGCTGTATGGAACGCGACGGGCGCTTATATGGTGCGCCGGATTTGTGCGTCGAAATCCTATCGCCGTCCACCGCAAGGTTAGACCGCACGACCAAATTTATCGCGTATGAGGCGGCTGGCGTGCGCGAATATTGGATTATCGACCCCGCCGCCGAAATCCTTGAGGTATGGGTGCTACAAGGCGCTGAATATGCCCAACAAGGCGTGTATCGCGCCCCGCAGACCTTCACATCTCCGGTGCTGAATCAGGCCGTGGTTAACGTCGCAGAGGCATTTCCGACAACTCAGGCATAATCAAGGAGTAATTAGCGATGTTGAAACAATTAAGATTCAAAAATTGGCGTAGCTTGCGCGACGTGACGATAGATTTATCCCCTATCACGGTTTTTATCGGGGCAAATTCGTCGGGCAAGACGAATATTGTGGATGCGCTGAAATTTCGTCGTGATATAAATATGCGAGACCTCCTAGATGTCGTCCAAGATATGGGCAGAGAAAAAATTATTTCACAAAATACTATAGACGATGAAACACTTCATCTAGGTTTTTTCTTCCAAGAAACTGGATATGAGTTTGGAGAAGTATTGAAACTCAAAATTGATCAATCGTTTCCGCATCCTGTTTCATTAAAGTATGCTAGGGAGTATTTCTGGGATAATATTATTGTTAACAGTCAACCTTTTATTGAAATGCCCAGTTACCAAAACTATCCCGATATAAACATATCTTCTTCTCAAAATGATAAAAACCTTGTAGAAACCATTGCTAACTTGCTTAGTCGTCAATATCGCTATAGATGGCAGATATTAGGTGAAAATCTCTCAATTAAACTCAAAATCCCTCAAGATGAAATTGGTAATCGATATATCATGGACTTAGACGGTGGAAACTTACTCTTTATATTAGAAATGCTACAACGACATCCAGATAAAGAAAACTTCGAGGCATTAATTGAAGATGTGTCTTGGCTAATGCCTCATGTTAAAGGACTACAAGTATATCGCCCTATTCATGGAACACATACAGTTCTACGTATATCTTCAGCGGAGTTTATCCCAGAATATACCGTCTCTGCTGGTACGCAACGACTTTTAACCATGTTAGCTACTATATATGCCTTGAATGTACCATATGATATTCGTCGGTTTGATGAATTTACGCATGGCAGTATTATTCCTCCCGCGCTTCCCGGCCTCATCGTCATAGAAGAACCAGATACGGCTCTAAACCCCGGTGTGCTGCAAAAATTTGTCGAGTTATTGCGTCGGTATGTGGACAACCCTGATGGCACACGCCCACGCCAAATCATCCTCACCACGCATAATCCGACCTTTCTGAACTATTTCAAGCCGGAGGAAGTCCGCGTGGTTGAACGCGGTGAGGATGGTTATACCACGGTCAGTCACGTCCCAGATTTCGTCAAAGAAAATTGGTTGGATGAATATGCCCTCGGCGAAGTCTGGCTGACTAATCTGTTTGGGGGGACAAATTCTTGAGCGGCATAATTTACCTGATTGTCGAAGACGCAACCGATTGCGAGTTGATTAGAGCGATTTTGAGCGCCAAAAAAATTTCCGTCCAAGTCAAACCCATTATCTCTCCCGGAAAAACAGGTGGGATTAGTCGGCTATCCAGCAAAATAGACGACCTCATTCGAGATGCGAAAACGCGCCTCAAAGAGCATGATTGCATCGCCGTGTTATATGACGCCGACCAACATACTGACCCGAATCAAACGCACCAGAAGAAAATTGTCGAGTCCTGCAAGCAGCATAAAATTAAGCATATCCCCGCGCAAGATGAGGTTGAAGCATGGGTATTGGCGGATAGCGGCGTGTGTAAATGGCTCAACCAGAAACAGAAAAACTGGGATGAGGCACGTAAACCCAAAGATACGCTCGATACTTGGCTGAAAAACAACCGCAAGCCATCTTATTATTCCGGTGGTCGACAAGATGTGCTTAAAAATCTCGTGGGTGATGGCGACAAATACAGCGACTCAATGCGTGCGGCGCTCAAGTTACTAGAGGGCGCGGCGTGTCTTAAATGACCCTCCCCGCAGCATTATGGGCGGCGCGGATGGGTTCTGGTAGACGATAGCGCGTCGTACAAGCCAAGACCAATTTCAGCGCGGAATCGAGGTCAATCAGGTGGCCGGATGACACATAGACCGGCTTAACGTTTGTGCGCGTCCGTAGCACCACGCCCAACACCTCTCCTTTGACCGTCAGCGGCGACCACGAACCGGCCTCGACGCCGGGTTCGGCATAATCCCCCAACAGATGCGACTTCCCCACCCCCACCGTTGGCCGATTCAGCCATAATCCCATGTGACTGGCAACCCCTATCCGGCGCTGATGAATACGCCCCATCCCGTCAAACAGATAAACATCCGGCTGCGCTTGCAGTTGGGCGTGGGCGGCCAGAATCGCTTCGCCCTCGCGGAACGTGAGCAACCCCGGAACATACGGAAACGGCGTCGGGATGTGCGCGGTAACGGTTTCAAGCACCTGTAAATCGGGGAATGACAACGCGACCACCGCCGCCGTCGAGATATTATCCCGCACGCTGACATCCACCCCCGCGACGATTTTTACGCGGCTGAGGTCAAGCGGCGGGGTATGGTCAAGTTGGGCGGCCAATCGGTGTTGGAGCGCGACGGCCTCGGTGGGCGTGATATTCCATGTGTGCATTGGGGTGAATCTCCGTGTCGGGATTAGCGCGTTTTTAGGGGAGGAGGACGCCCCATGGGGTGTCCGTACAAGGAAGAATAATCGTCAGGAACAAAACGAGATGGTAGAACGTTTATGTGTGTAATATAAATGGAAACACAAAAGGACACACCACCCATGAGGACGATATTGCTGTTATGGTTTGTTTCTTTGCTGACTCTTTCCGCGCCGTTGACCGCGCAAGACATCCCCGCCACTCCCATCACGCTTTTCAATGTTGAACAAGTTAAGCCGCTACTGCGCTTGGGGCGCGGACAGCCAACTCTCACCCAATTCTCGGCAGATGGGATGCGTTTGGTCGTCGGTTCAACCGTGGGCGTCTGGGTTTATGATGTGACCGACCTTGACGCCGAGCCGCAGTATTTTTCTATGGATATATCGGCCACCGCCCTAGCCTTCAGCCCAACTGGCGGATTATTGGCCGTCGGCGCGGGAGACGGGACGGGGCGCGTCTATGATTTAACCAGCGGCCAGCAGTTGGATTATGTCATCGCTGGCCCTGTGCCAGAACGCGGCGCGATGGCGAATTTCAACGTGCCAGCCAGAGGTGTCCGATTCTCAACCACGCCGGGGATGGGTCATAAAAATGACGGTAGCGGCGCGGTGAGTAGCACCGGCGTCACCGATTCCGACGGCACAGTGCTGTATCTGGACATCCTCATGGGCGGCGGGGCGATTGAGGCCGAAGAATCACATGCAAACGGCTTGACCGCGCAGATTATTGACCATGAAGTCCATATCTCAGATGGCATCGGCGACCACACTCTGACCGGATTCACCCCGCGCATTGGATTTGCCACGATGAACTCCGATACGATTTCGACGTGGGTGGGCGATGCCGTCAGCCTGCCGGAAAATGCCCTCATGACGATGGGCGGCGATAGTCTGATGGTCTGGGATGTCGATACCGGCGCGGTGATTCATGAGTCGGCGGTTGAAGCGATTCCCGATGAACTTTTAATCGCCCGATGGGAAGGCGGCGTGGCACAATTAGACTCGGTTAGCGCCATCCGTGTGACTGAGGGTGATTCTGAGCCGTTCACGTTGACGAATAATGCCCGCGTCACGTCGCTGGCCTTCCGCCCCGATGGGATGTTCTTGGCGGCAGGAGAATACAACAGCACTCTGACGCTGTGGGATATGGCGACTCGGGAGGTGTTCACATCCCAATACGCCCATTTTGGCGCGGTGATGACGCTAGATTGGTCGCCGGACGGGACGATTTTGTATTCTGGCGGTGAGGAAAACCGCGTTTTCGCATGGGAACTCACCGAAGATAAAGAATTTCCGTTGAAGTCAGCCGCATTTATCGGCAGCCACGCTGCACCAGTGATTGAGCTATGGGCGCTAGACGATGGGGCGCGGCTGGTCAGCGTCAGCATGGACGGAACGGTGATTGTGTGGGGGATTCCCTAAAACGGACGGCAAAAAAGCTATCCCTACATCAGCGCCATACCATTGGATTTTTGGTCTGACGGCGTAGCGCGGTATGCTTGTGGTAGGATATTTGTTTAGAATCAGGGGAAATAATGTTAAACCCACAACGCACGATTGATGAACTAAAGCAACTCCGCGCCCTGACCGGTGATGCCGACGGCGCACAGCGCGTGGCGTGGACGGAAACATGGCACAAGGCGCGGACATGGTATCTGGCGAAGTTGGCGGAATTACCGGTCACGGTTGAGACCGATACGGCGGGCAATATCTGGGCGACATTGCGCGGCGAGTCTGATAAAGAAGTCCTGATGGGCGGCCACATCGACAGCGTGCCGAACGGCGGCTGGCTGGACGGTTGCCTGAACGTCCTAGCGGGCTTAGAGGTGCTGCGGCATATCGTTGAGCAGGGGACGCCGCCGGTCACGGTGCGCTTGGTCGATTGGGCAGATGAAGAAGGCGCACGTTTCGGGCGTAGCTTGTTCGGCAGTAGCGCCGCGTCCGGCACGATGATTCCCGACGAGTTACGCGCCTTGAAGGACAAAGACGGTATCACTTTGCCGGAAGCGCTGGCGAAATTCAACGTCAATCTGGATACGGCATTGGGCGCACACGCGCAATTGGCGAACGCCAAAGCCTATCTGGAACTGCACATCGAACAAGGCCCTGTTTTGCTTGACCGCGATGAAGCGTTGGGCGTGGTGATTGGCACGTTCGGCGTAGAGCGTCACAGCATCCGCTTCATCGGGCAGGCCGCGCACTCTGGCTCAACCCCGATGGACAAGCGGCGTGATGCGTTGGGCGCGGCGGCCAAATTTCACCTCGCCATCCGTGAGATTGCCGTCCGGCACGGCGGAGTCTGCACCTGTGGCAGCGTCAAAACCTTGCCGGGGATTGTCACGTCGGTGGTGGCGCAGTGCGACATCACCCTAGACCAGCGCCACATGCAGGCCGACCATTTGGCCGCGATGCTGCAAGAGGCCAAAGTCGCCAGTGAATTGTTCGCTGAAGAAGAAAAATGTGGCGTCGAATGGACGCGCCTGTGGCAGATTCACCCCATCCCGTTCAATCCGACTCTGCTGGATTTTTGTGAGGAAGCGGTGCGTGATGTGACCGGCACGGCTCACCGGCTACCGAGTGGGCCGCTACACGACGCCGCAGAAGTCGCCCGTGCGGGCGTCCCGACGGTCATGATGTTCACGCAGAGCCTACACGGGATTTCGCATAACAAAATCGAGGACACCAAAGAGGAGCATATCGCCATGAGCGTGCGCGCCTTTGACCAACTCGCGCACAAGACCTTCGCGTGGGTGCAAAAGGGTAGTGATGAGTCCTGAGTCCCAAGTCCTGAGATAAAAACCGAGGCTCAAGTTTAAATTGAGTGTTGTAGGGACGGCATTCTTGCCGTCCGTTTTCGGGACAAGTGGCGGACGCCCAGAAGGGCGTCCCTACGGTCTGAATATGAGATAAAAACAAAGGTGCAAGGTACAAGGTGTTAGGGGATGCCCTCACCTTGTGCCTTGCACCTTTCTACTTGAACTTTTTCCCGTGCGCCTGCTTTTAACTCAGGACTAGGGACTCGCCCTTAACGGCGTTGGGGTTGGCCGATACCGAAGATTTGCGGCGGGAGGTTGATGCCCGCATCTTCCATGCGCTCCATGAATTTCGGACGGATGCCCGTCGGACGGATGCGCCCGATAATCTTGCCGCCTTCAAAGCCGATTTGCTCAAACTCGAAGATGTCGGACATGGTAATCATATCGCCTTCCATGCCTTGAATCTCGGTGATGTGGGTGATTTTGCGGCTGCCGTCGCGCATACGCGCTTGCTGCACCACAAAGTCCACAGCACCCGCGATTTGCTCACGGATGGCGCGTACTGGCAAGTCCATACCAGCCATCAAGCACATGACTTCCAGACGGGCTACGCTGTCACGCGGGGTATTGGCGTGCAGCGTGGTCAGTGAGCCGTCATGGCCGGTGTTCATAGCCTGAAGCATGTCTAGCGCCTCACCAGAACGGCACTCCCCGACCACGATACGCTCAGGGCGCATACGCAAGCAGTTGACCACCAAGTCTTGGATGGTGACCGCGCCTGAGCCTTCGATGTTGGCTGGGCGGGTTTCTAACGTGATGACGTGTTCTTGTTGGAGTTGGAGTTCTGCCGCGTTCTCAACCGTGATGATGCGCTCATGGTTGGGGATGAAGCTCGACAGCACGTTGAGTAAGGTTGTCTTGCCCGAACCCGTGCCGCCGCTGACGACGCCGTTTAGCGCCGCGATGATGCAGCCACGCAAAAATTCAGCGATTTCCGGCGTCATCGAACCAAAGCGAATCAGGTCATGGTGGGTCAGCGGGGTCTTGCTGAATTTACGGATGGTGATGGTCGGGCCGCACAGCGCAATCGGGCGGATGACGACGTTCACACGGCTACCATCCGGCAGACGGGCGTCTACCATCGGCGAGGATTCGTCAACACGACGACCTAGCGGCGCAACGATGCGGTCAATGATGCGGAGTACGTGGTCATCATCGTCAAACGCGACTTGGGCGCGGGTGATTTGGCCTTTGCGCTCAACGAAAACGTTCTTGGGGCCATTGACCATGACCTCGGAGATGGTGTCATCATCCAAGAGGATCTGCATCGGGCCGAAGCCGAGGATGTCGGCCACAATCGCCTCGAACAAGCGCTGGCGCTCGGTACGACTGAGAACCATGCTCTCCTCGGCCAAAATGGTGTTGAAAAGCTCCTCAATGGCGGTGCGGATTTCGCTCTTACGCGCACCTTCCAATTGATCCATCTCGGCCAGCAACTTGTTCTGGACGCGCTGCTTAAATTCGGCGTGCGGGTTGCCGCCTTTTGTCTGAGCCGCGCCAGCCGCGTCGTTAGCGCGTGAGGCGGCGGCGGAGACGGATACTTTTTGCGGCTGGTTGTTGACTGACCCACCGCCGGTAGTTTGACCCGTCGGGCGTGGGGCATTGCCCTGTCCGCCAGCCGGAGGGGTTTGGCCGCCCTGCTGGGGGGTACTACCGGGTTTGAGACGTTCTAATAGGGACATCTTTTGATCTCCTCACAACTCACGCCGAAGAATTATCCACGGCGCATCGAACCTGCTGGGGGAATTAGCGCCGGAACAGACCACCGGGCTTCTTTTCTTTTTCGGGCTGCGCGACCTTCACTATCGGCAGACCTCCCTCCTCCTCCTCATCTGCCAGCACATCGGTCAGGGCTTTGGCGAGATCGGCATACTGTTTGAGGGGCGGCTTGGTGCGGTCACGCTCGGCGACAGTGATGGGGACGCCGCGTAGGGTCGAAGCCATCAGGACGCGCTCATCAACCACTGGGATTTCAATCCCGATGGGGCGCTTGAGGAAGGACTGGATGCGGTCAGACGGCAATGACGAATTCTTGCGGTCACGCTCGGCATAGACCTTGTTCAGCACCACTGTGACTTTATCGGCGGGATAGCCCAGCTTGTCAAACAAGTCAATCACGAAGCGGGCGTTCTTGACTGAGGGCAGCGACGGGGTTGTGACCAGCACAATTTGGTCGGCGATATCGAACAAGCCAATCGCCACATCATCGAAGGCGTTGGCGGTATCGACCACGATATAGTCATAATTCTTGCGGACTTTATCAATGATCTGTGCGTAGACACCGGGGCGATTTTTAATGATCACTTCCGCCAGTTCGGGCCGGTTGGGACCGACCAAAACCTTGAGGCCGCTGCCGTGCGTCGAGATGATATTGTCGAAGTGTTCCGGGTCGAGGTCGTCTGCATCCGGCAAGAGTTCAATAATGGTGGCTTGTGCCTTGATGTCGAGGAAGGTTGCCACGTCACCGAACTGGAGGTCGGCATCGGCCATCAACACGCGGATACCCTTGTTCATCAACAGCGTGGCGATGCTGGTCGAGATGGTGGTGACGCCTGCGCCACCCTGCGGACTATAGACCACAATCACACGCCCCGGACGCTCTCCCTGAGCGCTTTCCAGCTTGGCGGCCTGTTTCATGGCTTGGTCTGGTGTGGCGAATTGTGCCATCTGATATTGCTTGCGGATGGCTTCATGGTTGCGGTAGACGGATCGGATGGTATTGGTCAGGTCGTCGATATTGACCGGCTTGGCGATGAAGTCGCGCGCACCCGCGCCCATTGCGCGGCGCATATAATCAATCTCGTCTTGTACGGACATGATGATGACGGCGCACTGTGGCACGGTTTTTGAGATGAGCGCGGTGGCCTGCAAGCCGTCCATATCCGGCATGTTGATATCCATAATGATGATATCAGGCTTGAGTTCTTTGGCCATCTCAACGCCTTCGCGCCCGTTGCCCGCCCCGCCGACTACTTTCATGTCCGCTTCAAAGGCCAACAATTTTTTGATGTTTTCTCGCGTTTCGGGGATGTCATCAACCAACAAAATCGTAATTTGTTGGGGTTTGCTATCTCCACCGGCTGCGGGTTTGGCTCCAGACATTCAGCACTTGCTCCTGCAATCCCGTCTGCATATATTACAGAACGTTTGACATAAATAAATTGTACTCGCAAATCCTACACAAGGTGTCATGAGAAAAACAAACCGCCGAGGACGTTTGGCGCTCCCCGGCGGCCCGTTTTACAGAACCGCGCTCTTGGCGGTCTTGGGCTTACTCATTCAGCCCAATGGCTGTTGTGTTTAGCAATTGGCGAAGGCTGGAGAGCGACCCCTCAAGGCCATACGGCAATTTGCGCGGCACAGTGACACGGTAGGCATTCATGATGTAGTCGAGGTCAACCTGTTGCACCGTTGCGAGGCCAGTTTCGTTGGCGGGGCGAAGCAGGAAGTTAATCGGAACCCCGGTCTGGATGAAGTAGGTCAGAACCAGTGCTTCTTGCGGCGAGACCGCCAATGACATATAGGTCGGCTTAGGTGGGGCTGCTGGCGTGCCAGTTCCGCTTGAAGGAGCTGCCGCCGCCGTGGGAGCCGCCGCATCATCGGGTGATGCGCTTAACTCTGCCGACTTGAATAGACGCCCATTGGCGGGGAACTCTCCAACATAGATGACCAAACCATCCTGTACTGCCATCTGCGTCACAAGGCGCGGGCGAGGTGCTTCGCTTGGGCGCAGGATGACCGGGAAGGATGTCTGGATATTGTCGCCGAGGTTGTAGTTGAACGGAATGGTATCAAAACGACCATCGACGGGCTGCGCTAGTGAGAAACCCTCCGTCGTCAAGATAATGAACTGAATGTCGTTCGGGAGTATGGATTGGAAATCCTCATCCAAGTCCACAAATAGCGATGACATTACGATGTCCACGCGATCACCCGGTTGGAAAACATACCCATTGCTGCTAAGGGCGTCAATCGGGACAGCAATCATGCGTGTGCCGGGCGGCAACTGCGAAGCAGCATCAGAGCCAACCGAGGCCAAGTCCGACAAGCTGGTGGTGATGTCGGTGGTTTTGATGGGCGACTCGCGCTCGATATCGGTACGAGCGATCATACCGATGACCAGTTCGGCATCGGTGATGGCGCTGACGGGCGCGGAAGTATCCGGCCATGAGCGTATCGTGATGACATCCGGGCTGATGACCTGACCGCGATTAATTTTCTGCAACGCCACCACAATTTCGATGGTCGGCGCGGCAGTTGGGGCAGGGGTGCTGGTTGGAACTGCTGTATTGGCCGGATTCTGCACTGCAACTGGGGTCTGCCCCGGCTGCGTGACGGGCGCGTTCTGGTTGTTACGGAGCAGCAAGAATGCCGCAATGCCGCCAACCACCAAAAGTAGGATGACCACAATAAAAATTCGTCTCATTCATTTCCCTCCCCGTTATTCATACAGGCAAAGCGCATACCATCATCTAGTTTAGCGCACACTGCCCATAATTTGCACAAAAGACAGTTATCTCACCCCAAGTAAAGCTTACCCAGCGGGCAACTCTAGCCGGATGGTCGTACCGTTGTCGGTGGACGAGGCTTTGGTCGCGCCCTTGACCAGTACGAACTTCTCGCGCATGGTGATTAAATCACGCACGCGGCTGGGCAGCTTGCTCTCGTCGGAGTTTTCCATCAAGTCTGGGTCAAAACCGCGCCCATCGTCTTCAACCAATACCTTGATGATGGCCGTAGTCATATCCATGCGGATTTTCACGCGACTGGCGCTGGCGTAATCGCGGGCATGGGCGATCAGTTCTTGGATGCCACGGAACAACAGGATTTGGCGGTAATCTTCCAGCTTGCGTTCCTCACCGTTGATTTCCAGCTCCATTTCGAGGTCGGCGCGGTCTTTGAAACGCGCCACATAACGCCGCATGGTCGGGATGAGGCCGAGGTCGTCCAACATCATCGGGCGCAGGTCAAAGATGAAGTCGCGCACCTTGCCCAATGTCAGTTTAGCGGCTGTTTTGAGGCTGTTGAGTTCCTCACCAGCATCCTGTGGGGACTTATCGAATAACCTCTGGCAGATTTCGGCCTGTAGGATGAAGTTGGTCAACGATTGCGCCGGGCCGTCGTGCATCTGACGGGCGAGGCGCTGACGCTCAACCTCCTGAGCCTCCACGATGCGTTTGATGTTCAGCGCGGCCTTCGCGTTGGCTCCGTCTTCGTGTTCTTCATCGATTGTCAGGTCTGCGCCCTGTACTTTGCTGGCGATTTGCTGCATCAACTGAAGTTGTTGTTGCATGATTTCCAGCGTGAACTGGAATCGTTCTAGTTGGGAGCGCATGGTCGAAAGGCGTTGACGTGCCTCTAGCGCTTCCTCGTACCGGTCACGCACATCTTCACGCGGGATAGTGTCAATCGAGTGACGGATGGTGATGAGGTGGGCGGCGATGTCGGAATTGCGCTGTTCTTCGCGGTCAACGATGGTCTGTTGCTGGGTGATTTGACCACGAATCTCGCTAATGCGGCGCTTAAGGCCAGCCAGTTCATCGTTAATCATCCCAACAAGCTGTTGTTTGGCGTCTTGGGTTGCGGCGGGGGGACGGTTGTCCATCATAAAGGGTTCCTAGCGGCTCTCGTTAGCGACTCACCCAGCCGTTACGCAGGGCGGTGAGGGCGGCTTGTGTGCGGTCATTGACATTGAGTTTGGTCATGATTGAAGTCATGTGGTTTTTGACCGTCTGCTGGCTGATATGCAAATGTTGGGCGATTTCTTTATTGCTCATGCCCATCGTCAAGCAGGTCAAGATTTCCAGTTCACGCGGGCTGAGGGGGACAAAATGCCCCGTCGAAGTCTCGCGGGAGTTGCGACTGACGGCGCTAAGTTGATTCTCCATCCACACTTTGAACTGGTCGGGCGCCATCTTGGGCATGTCTTCACCAATGTAGTAGCCCGCCGCCACGGTTTCAATGGCGACGATCAGTTCACTGGCGGTAATCCCCTTACTCAGATAGCCCCACGCCCCAGAACGCAGCGCATATAGAGTCTGGGCGGGGTCGTGCATTCCGGTAATCAGGATGATGCGCGACGGGATGCGTTCTTGTGTCAGTTGGCGTGCCAGATGCACCCCGTTGATGTCCGGCAGGCCGATGTCCATTAAAACGACATCTGGGCGCTGGGCGCGGATATTATGCAAGGCGTCATAACCGGTGGAACTCCGCCCGGTGACGCGCATCCCGAACTTCTCAACCGCATCTAGGATGCCGGTCTGGAAGATTTCGTGGTCGTCCACGATATGGACACTAATCGGGTTGGACTGTTCAGACACGTCCAAAGACCCCCATCATGATAGGAAACTCAGGTCAAGTTTGGATATTTTTATGTTATATGTTGCGAGTATAAACCCATCTACTAGCCGTTGGCAACTAGCCGGTACTTTAATCCCCATTTAATTTTCGCAGTCCATGCTGTTTATGCCCCGCTATCGTTAAGGAACTGGGAACTATGCGCCTCTTAATTGTTGAAGACGAGCCTAAAATGCTGGACTTTCTCAAGCGCGGGCTTGAGGAACAGCGGTATGCGGTTGACACGGCGGTGAATGGCGAGGATGGGCTGCATTGGGCGCTCAATTTCCCTTATGATGTCATCCTGCTTGATGTCATGCTGCCGGGCCTAAACGGTCTGGAAGTGTGCCAAGCCCTACGGAATCGCCATATCCAAACCCCGATTTTGATGTTGACCGCCCGCGACACGATTGATGACCGCGTGGCGGGGTTAGACCTCGGCGCGGATGATTATCTGGTTAAACCCTTCGCCTTCCGCGAATTGTTGGCGCGCTTGCGGGCGCTGACTCGGCGAGATACGCAGCACACCTCCGCCGTTTTACAATTGGGCGATTTGCGCCTAGATACGGTGACACACACCGCCAAACGCGGCGATAAACTGATTGAACTGACGACCAAAGAGTACGAACTCTTGGAATTTCTGATGCTACACCCCAATCAAGTCCTTTCTCGCACAGTCATCGCTGAACACCTATGGAATTACGATTACAGCCCCGAATCGAATGTATTGGATGTCTACATCCGATTCCTACGGAGGAAAATTGACGATGACTACGACGACAAATATATCCGCACCCTTCGCGGCAGCGGCTACCAACTGGTTGACCCGGCTCACGCCTAAAAGTCTGCGGCTACGCTTGGTACTATGGGTCACGGCCATCCTCATCAGCATTCAATTGGCGCTGGGGGCAGCCTTTTATAGGCTCACATCCGATTGGTTAGTGGGGCAACTCGAGAACACGCTGGTGGCGACGGCGACTCAAGTGGCCGTGACTTTACAGGGCGCCGATTTCATCGACGATAATCAGGTCAATGTCCGATTCAGAGACCCGGATGACGTGGTGAATGCTTTTTTACAAGGGCAGCGATTCTTCATCCGCGTGATTGACCAGCGCGAAGGTCTGGTGATTGAAACCAGCGAGCCTTATCAAGTGGACATCAGCCCACAGGCGCGTAACGTAAACGCGGGCTACGAGACGCTCCCACTGCGCGATACGGCCATCATGATGCGCGTTTATACGCTCCCGTTAGAGGGATACCCGCTGGCTTTGCAAGTCGGGGTCTCGCTGGCGGAGGTCAACGCCACCCAAGCCCTGATTTTCTGGATGATCGCCAGCGCGTTATTGCTAACCGTGCTATTGGGGGCGGGTAGCGGCCTGTTTTTGGCGAGTCGGGCGCTGATCCCGATTCACGCCATCACGCGCATCGCACGGCAAATCGGCGAGCGCGATTTAACGCAGCGTATCACCCTCAATCGGGTTGATGATGAACTGGGGCAACTCGCCCTGACGTTCAATACCATGTTGGATCGGATTGAACGCGCCTTTCAACATCAGCAGCGTTTTACCGCAGATGCAGCTCATGAATTGCGAACACCACTCTCAATTATGCATATTGGGGTTGAGGTGATACTGTCGCAAGAGCGCACCCCGGCGGAATATCGCGCCGCCCTCGACTCGATTCAAGAGGAAGTCCGGCGTCTGACGGCGTTGACGGTGGGCTTGTTGACGCTGGCGCGTGCAGACTCACACCGCTTGACGCTCCACCGAGATTTGGTCGATTTTTCGATGCTCATCAGGACGGTCATCGACCAGATTGCGCCCATCGCTGAACATAAGAATATCGACATCCAACGCGACATCTTGCCTGAAGTCCGGCTTGAGGCCGACGAGGAACGTATGATTCAGTTGGCGCTGAATCTGATTGAGAATGCGGTGAAATATACGCCAGAAGGCGGCCTAATCACCGTGACGCTCACACAGACCAGCGGTCAAGTGCGCTTGACGGTGGCCGATACCGGCACGGGCATCCCGCCGGAACATCTGCCGCATATTTTTGACCGTTTCTATCGGATGGATCGCTCACGCAGTCGCGACAACGGCGGTTTTGGGTTGGGGCTGGCGATTGCCCAACACATTGTTCAGCTTCACGGAGGTGAGATTACGGTTGTGAGTCAAGTTGGGGTGGGGACACAATTTGGGGTGACTTTGCCGACTTCATAGCGGTTTAATCGCTATTTAATTTTGACCCGTTAGTTTGAACGGTATCCGACACCGTTCTCATGACGAGGACGCTCACACATAGAAAAGGTGAACTGTCATGTTGAAATCTAGTCATAAGTTCGTGTTCATTGGGATTATGTTCGTCCTCCTGTTGTCACTATCCGGGTCGTTCTCCGCCGCGCAAGACGCACAGGTCTGCGGGACGGACGACGGTCAAGGCTGTGCGCCGGACAGCGCCCGCGTTGATCTCACGCCACCGTCATTTTCAAACCCAACCGACATCACCAATCCGCTGTTCCCGATCAGTTCGCTGTCTCGCGTCGTGCTGATGGGCAAGGTTGACCGTCTGCCGTTCCGTACCGAGACCACACTGCTGACTAATGTCAAGATCATCGAGTGGGAAGGTCAACAAATTGAGGTGCTTTCCTCGCAATATATGGC
>Ga0163144_10007353_pt1 | contig 24143 bp, 13 predicted proteins | sample OliLak19BULKMAT1_FD_123175 | JGI IMG/M metagenome (GOLD analysis project Ga0163144, IMG submission 123175) | Freshwater microbial mat bacterial communities from Lake Vanda, McMurdo Dry Valleys, Antarctica - Oligotrophic Lake LV.19.BULKMAT1 | ecosystem: Environmental > Aquatic > Freshwater >...
CACAACGAGGTGGGGTCCGCCAGCCACTCCCCGGGCTCGCCCTCGTGCAATTGCTCCCACTCTTCGACCGACATCGGACGGCCGTAGGCGGGCTGCGCAGCCGGCACACCGAGGGTCTGGACCCTCAGCGCCCGCTGAAAGTGGCGGCGCGCTTCTCGACGAACGCCTTCATGCCTTCGCGCTGATCTTCGCTGCCGAACAGCGCTGCAAAGGCGACCGCCTCGAGCTCGTTCGCGGTGGGCAGCGCCGCGTCTTCACCGCGCAACATCACGCGCTTGGCAGCCGCCACAGCCAGCGGGCCGACTGCGGCGATCTCGCGGGCAGTCTCGTTTGCGCGCGTGATCAGCGCGTCGGGGGCCAGCACTTCGTTGGCGAGGCCGATGCGCAAGGCCTCTGTCGCGTCGATGATCGCGCCTGTGTAGACGAGCTCACGCGCCTTGCCCAGGCCGACGCGGCGCGCGAGGCGCTGCGTGCCGCCGAAGCCGGGGATCACGCCGAGCTTTACTTCGGGCTGACCGAACTTGGCTTTTTCGGACGCGTAGATGAAGTCGCACGCCAGCGCGAGCTCGGTGCCGCCGCCGAGCGCGAAGCCGTTTACCGCGGCGATCACGGGGAACGGCGCCTCTTCCATCAGGTTACCGAGCCGATGCCCGAGCGCTGCGAACGCGCGCGCTTCGGCCGGCGACAGGCTCTGCATCGCAGCGATGTCGGCACCGGCGACGAACGCTTTGCCCTCACCCGTGAGGATGACTGCGCGCGGGACGTTGCCCTTCAAGAGGCCGTGAAAGGCGCCGAACAAGTCGTCCATCACGGCTTGGTCGAGGGCGTTCAGCTTGTCCGGGCGGTTGATGGTGACGGTGGTGACCGGGCCGTCGGTCTCGACTTTGACGAAGCTCATCACTTCGCTCCCTTGGCTTCGTACTTGTAGAAGCCGCGCCCCGTTTTTTTTCCGAGCCAGCCTGCTGCCACCAGGTTTCGCAGATTGGTGGGCGCGCGATACTTCGAGTCGCCTGTCTCGCGATGCAACACCTCGGCGATCGCGAGCACCGTATCGAGCCCGATCAAATCAGCCAGCTCGAGCGGGCCCATCGGATGGTTCAGGCCGAGCTTGGCGCCAGTGTCGATGTCCTCGGCGGAGCCGACGCCCTCTTGCAACGCAAAAGCGGCCTCGCACAAGAGCGGAATCAGGATGCGGTTGACCATGAAGCCGGGCGCGTCGTTCGAGGTGACGACCGTCTTGCCGAGGCGCTCGGCCAGGGCGCGGGTCTCGTTGTAAGTCTCGGGCGACGTTTGGATCCCCTTCACGACCTCGACGAGCTTCATCAGCGGGACAGGGTTCATGAAATGCATGCCGATCACGCGCTCTGGCCGGGTTGTTTCGCGTGCGAGCTTGGTGATCGAGATGCTGGAGGTGTTGCTCGCCAAGATGGCACCCTTCTTGAGCGCACGATCAGTGGCCTTGAAGATCGCGACTTTGGTCTCGAAGTGTTCACTGACCGCCTCGACCGCCAAGTCGCACTCTCCGAGGCCTTCGCCCGCGCCGGACGATTGAATACGATCGAGCGCGCTCTTTCGGTCGACCTCGGTTATCTTCGCCTTCTCGACCAGCCGAGCCAAAACGGCTGCGATCGATTGCTTCCCCTTCTCGGCGACGTCCGCGGAGACGTCGCTCAGCACGACGTCGATGCCGGCGGTGGCCGCGACTTGCGCGATGCCGCGCCCCATTTGTCCCGCGCCGATCACGGCGATGCGTCGGATACCCTGGTCCATGGCTCGCCTTAGCGGTTCTCGCCCTGCGCGGTAAGGGCCAAGCAAGCCTTGATTCCCCGTGCCGTGACACGGGGAATCTTGTTTGTCGTTCAACCTCCGGTTGAAAGCTTCGACTGTAGGGGCGTACATTCCCCTCCGCAGTCCCCCGGAAATTTTGCGGGTTCTCTATCTTATCCGTGCTGTTGGCGATGTCCGCTGATCTGAAGCCTGCCCACTGGGGTGACGATGACCGTTGATGCGATCCGTGTGGTTCTTGGCCGCCTTCAGGACGATCCCTCGAGTGAGTCGGCCTGGGAGGAGCTTGCTGAGATAGTCACGAAACCCGGCGCGCCCGGGACGGACTTGCTGCGCCTCCTCGAGCAGGCGCGCGCCCGCTTCGAGAAGCGACGCGAGTGGATGCCGGTGGCCCGCCTCTTGGAGATGGAGCTGTCGCTGTCGGAAGACGAGGAGCCGGCGATGCGCGGCGAGCTCGCCCGCATCTTCGACGAAGAGCTGCTCGACTCGGGGCGCGCGCGCGCCGAGTACGAGCGGCTGCTCGAGCTCGAGCCCGGCGAAGCACTCATGGAGAAGGCAGCGGCCTATCTGGAGAACGACGACGGTCAACGCGCGAAGTGGCGTGAGCTCTACGACCGCTATGTGCAAGAGGCAGAGGGCGCCAGCGACGAGGGCCTGAAGGCAGGCCTCTACATGACGGCTGCCGACGTGGCGCTTCGTTACGGCGGCTCCGATATCGATCGCGAAGCCATCGGCGCGATGGTCGAGAAAGCGATCGATCTCGAGCCCAAGGTTCGCCGGGGCGCCATCCACGCAGAGTCCGCGCTGGCAACCGAGCCGACGCGTTTGGCCAAAGTGCTGGAGCTCATCCTCGCTCGCGGAGGTGCAAAGGACGACCGCATCGCTTCAGGCCTGAAGGCGGGGCGCATCCGCGCACGCATCCTTTCGGACCGCGAGGGCGCCATCGGCTCGTTCGAGCAGGTCCTCGATCTTTCGCCGGGCCAGCCTGACGCGCTGTCGTTCTTGGCAGAGGCGTACACCGAGGCCGAGCAGTGGGATCACCTGGTCGCCTTGTACGAAGATCAGCTCAAGGCTGGTTTGCGCGGTGAGGCCGAGCACGGCGTCTTGTTGCAGATCGCCATGGTGCACTGGAAGATGCGCAAAGCGCCGGAGGCAGCCGAGCCGCATTTCGATCGCCTTCGCCGCGTCGAGCCGACCAACGGCGCGATGTTGAATTTTTTCAGAGAAATGTGCGGAGCCCGCGGCGACAGTCAGAAGCTGACCACGGTGCTTTCGGACGCCCAACGCGCCACCCAGGACGCTGCCCTGAAAAAGGAGCTCGGCACGGAGATCGCCGCGCTCGCCGAGAAGGGCGACAACTCGCAGAAGGCGATCGAACAGTACAAGTCCATCTTGAAGGCCGACCCCAACGACGCACCAGCGCGCGAGTCGCTGAAGCGCTTGTACGGCCAAGCCGCGAACCATCCGGCCTTGGTCGATCTGCTGCGCCAAGATCTCGAACGTCTACCAGCCGACGACACAGCCTCTCGTAGCGCGGTGCTGCGCGAAATGGCGAGCGTCTATCGCGACAGGGTCAAAAACGAGCAGCAGCTCGTGCAGGTGCTGCAGCAGCTGATTCAGCTCGACGAAAATGACGAGGCGGCGCTGCGTGAGCTGGTGAAAATCTACGAGGGTCTCGGTCGCTTCCGCGACTTGCTCTCGTGCCAGCAACGTTTGGCCGAGCTCACCACCGACCAGGACGAAAAGGCCGAACTCTACCGCGCGGTCGCCCGCCGTTGGGGCGAACAATTCTCCAACGTGCAAAACGCGATCGTAGCCTACGAAGGCCTGCTCGCGGTGAAAGGCTCGGACGAAGAGGCCCGCATCAAGCTGCGCGAGCTCTACACCAAGCGGCGCGCTTGGGCGCAGCTGTTCGGCCTCTACGAGCTTTTGGCGATCGACGCTACCGGCCCGCAGAAAATCGAGCTCTTGACGGAGATGGCGAAGCTCGCGGCCGAGCGTCTCGATCGCGGCGCAGACGCCATCGTGCTGCAGAAGCAGATCCTCGATCTCGACCCCTCCGCCAGCGGAGTCTACGACGCGCTCGAGAAGCAAGCAGAGCGCGAGAAGGACTACGCCACTTTGGCTGAGGTGCTCGAGCGCCGCGCCAACGCGTCGACCGACAACGCTACCAAGCTCGCGGTCTTGCAGAAGCTCGGCGGCGTGTACTCCGACCGCCTGAAAGACCCCGCGTCGGCGACCAAGACCTGGCGGCGCGTGCTCGAGCTGGCGCCGGGCCAAGCCAAGGCGCAGCGGGTGCTTCGTGAGGCGTATGTCCAAAGCGGCGACTTCGATGCGCTCGAAGAGCTTTACGCGGCCCAGAACGACTGGGAAAATCTGGCCGATTTCTTGTCCACCGCCGCCGACAAGGCGAGCGACGTCGCGCACAAGATCGAGCTCAGCTTCCGTGCTGCGGCGGTGTTCGAGAGCAAGCTCAACGCCCCGGAGCGTGCGCCGCGTTCGTATGAGCGCGTGCTCGCGGCCGATGGCGGTAACGCTCGTGCTGCCGCAGCGCTTGTGCCTATTTACGAAAAAGAAGAGCGTTGGGCCCGCTTGCCCCCGCTGTACGAAGTGCTGCTCTCGGTCGCCAGCGACAAAGCCGAGCGCGTGGGTGTGCTTCGTAAGCTCGCTCAGGTGACCGGTGGTCCGCTTTCGGATCGCAACGCCGCTCTCGGCTATGCGCGGCGGGCTTACGAGCTGGTCCCCGACGAAGAAAATCTCGCGGCCCTGGAGAACGCCTCGCGAGCAGCCTCCAGTTGGGGGCCGTTCGTGGAAGCGGTCGAGGCGCGCCTGGCCGCCAAGGACAACCCGGCTGATCTCGAGCGCATGCTGCGGATGAAGCTGGCGAACGCGTACGCGCGCGAGCTCGGCAAGCTGGACGAGGCCGTCGTCTCGTACCGCGCACTGGTCGAAGCCGACCCGTCGGACGACGCCACTTTGCGCGAGTTCGACGCGCTCTTGCGAGGCGCCGAGCGCAAAGAAGATCTGCGCTGGTTGTTCGATCTGCGCATCCGCTCGGCTGCCGAGGGTGATCGCGCGCGCATCTACGAAGAGTGGGCCACGCTCGAAGAAGACGTCTTCAGCAATCCGAAAGAAGCGATCGAGCTCTACCGCAAAGCCGCGGAGATCGACCCGACGCGCGGCGAGACCCTGCGATCACTGTCACGTCTGCTGCTCGCCGAGGGCGCTCACGCAGCGGCCGCCGAGGTGATCGCGCGGCACCGCGAGATCTCGGAGGGCGCCGATCGCGCGCAGCGCGAGATCGAGCTGGCGTTCTTGTTCATCGACCACCTCGAGCAGCCAGGCGAGGCACTTGCTGCCGCCGAGCGCGCGCTGGAGCTGCGCCCGCGCGACCCGGACGCGATCGCCATCTTGGCGCGCTTGATGGACGTGGAGCCGACCCGCGCTCGAGCCGCGACTGTGCTGCAAGTCACCTACGCGGATCTCGGCGACGCCCGACGCGAAGCGCATGCGCTGCGCGTGATGCTCGAGACCGAAGCAGACGAGGCCACGCGGCTCGAGCTGCAAACGAACCTGGCCGACGTCGAAGAAAAGAAGCTGTCGTCGCCGAGCGCTGCGTTCGACATCGTGCTCTCTGCGCTCACCGAGTTCTCGAGCGAGATCAGTTTGTGGGATCGCGCTGCCGAGCTGTCGGTCAAAGCCGGCCGACCGACCGACCTGTCCGAGGCGTACCGAGCTCACATCATCACCGCCGACCCGGAAGGTCGCCGTCTCACGCGAGACGTCGAGCTCGAGCTGAGCGACCGCGCAGCGACGTTGCACGACGAGCAGCTGGGCGACTCGGATGGGGCGCTGCCGTATTTGAAGCGCATCTTGTCGATGGAGCCGACCAGCGGGAAGGCGTTCGAGCGACTGAAGCAGATTCTGACGAGCGCCGAGCGCTGGGGCGAGCTCGAAGAGCTTTTCGATCAAGCCGCGCAAGCCGCAGAAGACCCGACACAGAAGATCGCCCTCTTGAACGAGGTCGCACTGATCGCCGAAGAGGTCATCGGTGTGCCTCTGAAGGCGATCGGCTACCACGAGCGCATCCTCGAGATCGACCCGTTCTACGTGAGCTCACTCGACGCGCTCGAGAAGCTGTACGAGGACGAAGAGCGCTTCGGAGAGCTGGCAGCGCTGCTCGAGCGCAGGCTTTTGACGGCCATCGACGAAGAGGCCATCGACATTCGCCTCTACCTCGGTCGTTTGTATCTCGAGCAGCTGTTGGTTCCGGATCGCGCGCTCTCTCACATCGAGGATATCTTGCGAACGCGCCATGAAGACGGCGACGCGCGCGAGCTCGCGGAGCGCATGCTCGAAATCGGGAGCTTGAAGCTCAGAACCGCCGTTCTGCTCGAGAACGTGTACGAGGCTCGCGACGAGGTACGCAGCCTGGTGCGCATGCTCGAGATCCGCCTCGAGGCAGCCGTCGACGTCGACGAGAAGAAGGCGCTGCTCCGCCGCGTGGGCGAGCTGAAAGACGAGCGTCTGCACGACGACGCAGGCTCGTTCCGCGCCCTCGGGCTGCTCGTCCCGATGGTGCCCGATGACGAAGCCGTGCGCGAACGCTTCGTCGAAATCGGCAAACGTCTCGGCAAACATGACCGCGTCGCGGACGTCTTGGCAGAGGCCGCCGAGGCCGCAGAGACGAAGGGCGTGCGCGCCGAAGTCTTGATGCTGGTTGCCTCGCTGTACGAGACGTCGCTGAACGACCCGCCTCGCGCCGAAGAGTTCTACCGCAAGATCTTGGCGATCGACCCCGACGACGTCGAGATCGTGGTGCCCGCGGCACGCGCATTGTCTCGCTTGCAGGCAGAGGGGGGCAATCACGCGGCCTTGGTGCAGACACTCGAGGTCGAGGTGAAGCTCGAAGAATCCGTCGACGCGCGCAAAGCGCTCTACGAGCGGCTCGGCGATCTCTACGAGTCGATGCTGGAGAATCGCCCGAAGGCGATCGAAGCGTGGAAGGCCCGCTTCAGCGACGACACCAGCGACGAGAAGGCGTTGGCATCGCTCGAGCGGCTGTACGAAGCCGAGGGCCGCCACCGCGATCTGGTCGACGTCCTGAAGAAGCGCGAAGTAGTGTCGAGCGACGCCGACGAGCGCAAGCGCGCCATGGTCAAGGGCGCCGAAATGCTGGCAGGCCCCTTGATGGACGTAGGGGAAGCCACGCTCGCATGGCGGGCGGTGCTCGACGCCTTCGGTGCCGATCGCAAGGCGCACGCGGCGCTGGCGAGCCTCTACGAAAAGGGCGATCGTCATCAGGACTTGGCCGAGGTGATCGAGGCCGACTTGCTGCTAAGCGACGAGCCGGCAGATCGCATCGGGCTCTACCGCCGACTGGGCGACGTGCGCCGTACGCAGCTCTCCGATCTCGAGGGCGCGCTGGAGGCGTACAAGCTCGCGCTCGAGATCGAGCCTTCGGATCCGCCGACGCGGGCCGCGCTGGAGGCGATGCTCGAGCTGCCCGACGCCCGCAAGAACGCTGCCGAGCTGTTGCATCCGCTGTACGAGGCAGACGGCGACGCCGAGAAGCTGTTGAAGGTGCTCGACATCGAGTCCGAGGTTGCCGAGAGCCCCGGCGAGAAGATCGACCGCCTGGAGAAAGCCCTCGCTACAGCCGAGGGGCCGCTGGGGGCGCCCCTTCGGGCGTACGACTACGCGCGCCGGGTCTTCAAGGAGGCCGTCGGCGACGAGAGCATCGGCCGCCAGAAGGAGACGCTCGAACGTCTCACCGCGACGACCGAGCGCTGGGCCGACACCATGGCCCTCTACAAAGCGACGGCAGCAGACATTCTGGACGGCGACGTGCAGAACGAGACGCTCTTGCGGATTGGCGAGCTGGCGCAAACTCGGCTCGACGCACCCGAAGAGGCCATCGAGTACTACAACAAGGTCCTCGAGGCGCGCCCGGACGAGCGCCGTGCGCTGCTCGCCCTCGAGGCCCTGTACGAGAAGCAGTCCGACGCGAAGTCGCTGCTCGAGATCCTCAAAAAGCGCGAAGAAGCGGCCGAATCGGACACCGAGCGAAAAGAGCTGATCTTCCGCCAAGCCGAGCTCTTGCGAGGCAAGCTGCAGAACCCGGCCGACGCGATCGAGCGGCTCGAGGCCGTGCTCGCGATCGACGTCGATGAGCGCGCGACCTCCGAGCTCGAGCGGCTGTACGTCGCTGAAGGTCGCCATCAAGATCTCGTCACGCTTTACGAGCGGATGCTCGAGGCAGTGGCCGCCGATCCGAAGCAGGCCTCGCTCTTGCGCGTGAAGATCGCCAAGACTGCGCGCCTCCGTCTCGACGATTCCGCGCGCGCGTTCGACGAGCTCGGCGAGGCGCTCAGCGCCGACGGTGCCAACGCCGATGCAATCCAGGAGCTCGAGCAGATCCTCGGCGCCGACTCCGAGGCGGCTGGCGATGACGAGAAGGCCAGCGCATCGCCCGAAGACCGGGCTCGCGCCGGCGAAATGCTGGAGCCCATCTATCTCAGGCAAGGCGCCTGGAAGAGCATGCGGGGCGCGCTCGACGCTCGCCTCACTGGCAGCCAAGATCCCACTGAGCGCATCGGGCTCCTGAAGCGACTCGCCACCCTTGAAGAAGAGCAGCTCGAGAACTTCGGCGCCGCGATGGATGCCACCGCGCGGCTGCTCCACGAAGACGTGTCGGATCGCTCCGTCTGGAGCGAGCTCGAGCGGCTCGCGCGCGCTTCCTCCGCCGAGAAGAAGCTCGGCGACATCTACGCAACCGAGCTCGGCAAAGTCGACACCGACGACGAGACGACGGCGGAGCTCGCCAAGCGTGCCGGTCAGATTTTCGCGGACATCGACGACTCGGCCAGCGCGCTCAAGTGGTATCGACGCGCCCATGCGTTCGAGCCCGAGAGCGAAGAGCTGTTCTCGGCCATCGAGAAGCTCCTGATCAAAGAAAGCCGCTACGACGAGCGCGTCGAGCTGATGCGTGCCGCACTCGACTACCGCGAAGGCTCGCGAAAGCTCGAGCTCTACCACACGATCGGCGACCTCGAAGAGCACAAGCTGGTCCGCAAAGACGCTGCCATCGAGACGTATCGCGCAGCCCTCGACACCGACACGACGGACGAGCGGTCGCTGGACCGGCTCACTGTTCTCTACACCGAGCTCGACCGCAGCAAAGATCTGGCAGACCTGTACGAGCGACGGATCGACGCCGCAGAGTCACCGGAGAAGGGCGCTCCCTATCGGCTCGCGCTCTCCAGGTTGCTGCAAACCAAGCTGAACGACCAGTCGGCGGCGATCGACCAGCTGGAGGCGATCACCAGCGAGCTGCCTTGGCACGCCGAGGCGATCGCCGACTTGGAAGCGTTCACCAAGAACGACGCTCACAACGCCCGCGTGATCGAGATCCTCGGGCCCCTCTATGAGCGGGACGAGAACAATTGGCCACGAACGATCGCCAACAACGAGCGGCGCTTGCCGCTCACCGACGATGCGTCCGCCAAGGCAGCGATCTTGCGAGAGAACGCAGGGCTCTACGAGTCCCGCGGCAACGACAAGAAGTCTGCGCTCGAATCGCTGCGCCGCGCGTTCGACTTCGACCCGGAAGACTCGCAAACGCTCGCCGAGCTCGAGCGGTTGGCTCGCGATCTGAAGGCTTTCGAGCCTTTTGCCCAGAGCCTCGAGCTGGCGCTCGGCCACCTCGACGACGATGTCTCCAAGCGCGAGCTGCTCTCCGCTCTCGCGCGGGTCTACGACAAAGATCTAGATGACCCGCGTCGCGCGCTGGCGACCTACGAGCGTCTCGTGCTGGTCTCTCCCGGCGATACCGAGCCGCTCGAGTCGGTGGACGAGCTGTCTGTGTTGCTCGGTGATTGGAAGCGTGTCGTCGACGTCTTGGAGAAGAAGGTCGAAGGCGCGCCGGACGCTGAAGCGTCAGCGCATTTGCGCCGCCTCGGCTTGATTCAGGCCGACATGCTCGACGACTCGGCCGCGGCGACCAAGGCCTACGAGCGCGCGCTCGAGCTCGAGCCTGATTCCTCGGAGACCATTGATCGTCTGATCGAGCTCCACGAGGCGGCAGACAGCTCGGCTCGGCTGGTCGAGCTGTACACGCGGCGCGTCGAGCTCAGCGGCGAGGCCGACGGCGACCTGCGCTACACACTCAACATGAAGGCCGCGCATCGCCAAGAAGGCGCACTGAAAGCGCCGCGCGAGGCGATCGTGGCGTACGCCGCGGGGCTCGAGTCACGGCCAGGCGACCAGACTGCGCTGAAGTCGCTCGAGCGGCTCTACCGCAGTGAAGAGATGTTCTCTGAGCTGCTCGACAACCTCCGCGATCAAGCCGGGCAAGCCGCCGACGTTTCCGCGCGGGCAGCGCTACGCGTCGCGATTGGTGACCTTTACAAAGACAAGCTCGACAACGCCGTCGACGCGCTCGAGCAGTACCGCTTGGTGCTCGACGAGGACGCAGGCAACAGCGGCGCGATCGTCGCGCTGCGGTCGATCGCAGAGACCAACGAAGACCTGCGCCTCGACGCGACCGACGCGCTGTTGCCCGTCTTGCGACAGGCCAAGCGGCATGAAGACCTGGTGGCGGTGCTCGAGCTGCGGCTGCTTTCGCTCTCCGACTCCGAACAGCGCGCCAGCACACTGCGCGAAATTGCCGGAGTGCTCGATGCCGACCTGGCTCGACCGGCCGATGCCGAGGCGGCTCTCTTGCGTGCCCTCGACGAGGCCCCGGATGACGCCACGTTGCACACCGAAGTCGTTCGTCTCGCGACCGCTCAGCTCAGCCGTGAGGGCGATGGCGCTAGCGAGGGCTTCAGCCGGTACGCCGTCGTGCTGGCAGACTTGGCGAGCAAAGCGCTGGATGCCGGGGTGTCTCGCGGTCTCTGGACCCGCCTGGGCGAGATCGCCGAAGAGCGTCTGAAGCAAGATCCGCGCGCCGCCGAGGCCTACGGCAAGGCCCTCGAACACGCAGCCGGCGAAGACAGCGAGAAGTCGATCCTGGAGGCGCTCGATCGCCTGCACGAGCGAACCGGCAATCACAAGGCGCTCGCCGAAGTGATCGAGCGGCGTGTGCCCTTCGGCAACGAGTCGGAGCAGGCTGATCTCCACTACCGCCTGGGCAAGCTCCACATCCACGTGTTCGACGAGCCGCAGGCAGGCCACGGCTCGATGCGGGCAGCGATCGCGCAGAACCCGTCGCACCCAGGCGCTCGCGAAGAGCTCGAGAAGCTGACGGCCAAGGCCTCGCTGTTCGAAGAGGTCGCCGAAACCCTCGAGTCCGTCTATCGCGCGGCCGGCGACAACCGGGCGCTGGCAGGCCTGTTCGAGAAGCGGATCGGCTTCGCAGAGAGCCCGTCGGATCGTCTGCGGCTGCGCCTCGATCTGGCACGCGTGCTCGAAGACCGTGCCAGCGACCCGAAAGCGGCGCTCGGCTCACTCCTGGTAGCGCTCGATGACGATCCGGCAGACAGCGATGTGCTCGCGGAGATCGAGCGTGTCGCGGCGGTGGTCGACGGCTGGGAGAGCGCTGCAGTCGCGCTCGAGAAAGCCACCGCCGCGCGCAGCGACTTGCCCGCCGAAACAGCGAGCGACCTGTGGATCCGCGCAGCCGGTTGGCGCAAAGACAAGCTCGCTGACGCTCGCGCTGCGGAGCGCGACTACGAAGAGGCACTCAAGCACGACGCGCAGAACGAGGTCATTCTCCGCGCCATCGAGCAAATTCAACGAACCTCGGGCCGTGAGCTCGACCTCGTCGCGACCTTGCGGCGTCTCGCTGCGCTCGACGGTGCTCCCGCACCGGCGGAGCTTCGCAAAGAAGCGAAGTCGATCGCGCAAGATCAGCTGTCCGACCTCGTGTTGGCCGAGGCCATCCTGCGAGACATGATCAAAGCCGACGAAGCCGACGCTTGGGCGCTGTCGGAGCTGACGACGCTGCGCCGCAAGGCTGGCGACGGCAAAGAGACCTTCCAGCTGCTCGTTCGTCGCACAGAGCTCGCCCAAGACGCGAGCTCGATCTCGGCGCTGCGGCACGAGGCGGCGCAAGCCGCGCGTGACGACCTGAAAGACCAAGTCGCGGCGATCGATCTGTACGAGCAGATCTTCGAAGAAGAGCCGACCGATGAGCGCGCCAGCCGCGCCCTCAGAGATCTCTACGCCGAGAGCGGCAAGAAGAAGGAGCTGCTCAAGCTGCTCGGTCGCTTGGTCGGCGTGGCCGACGCGAAAGATCGCCGGGCCGAGCTACGGCTCGAGGCCGCGAAGGTATCCGACGAGCTGGAGGCGACGAGCGATGCCATCGACCAGCTCAACGCCATCTTGGAAGACGACCCGGCCCACAAGGACGCAGCGCTGATGCTCTCGCGTCTGCTCGAGAAAACAGGCCGCGACGACGACCTCGCCGACCTTCTGAACAAGCAGATCGAGCTCGCGCAAGGCCGCAGCGACATCGACGACGAGCTCTCTTATCGCGTTCGCCTTGGCGAAGTTCAAGAGAGCCGCATCGGCGATCTCGAGAAAGCGGCAGCTTCGTTCTCGGCGATTCTCGAGCGCGATGCGAAGCACAAAGACGCCCTCACTGCGCTCGCGCGCATTCAAGAAAAGCGCGGAGAAAAGGCGGAGGCCGCCAAGTACCTCGAGCGCCTGCTCGATCTACAAGCAGACGACGAAGCCATCGCGACGGCTAAACACTTGGCTCAGCTGTTCGAGTCGCTGAGCGACGACGACGGTGTCCAGCGCGCGCTCGAGCGAGGGCTCGCGCTCCGTGAACGGGAAGACGAGATCCGCACCAAGCTGCGCCAGCTCTACGAAAAGAAGCAAAATTGGGCGGCGCTCTCGGCGCTGTTGTTGGGCGACGCCCGCGCTTCCGAAGACGTGCCCGACAAGGTGCGCATTCTGCGTGTGGTGGCCGAGATCAACAAATCCAAGCTCGGCGACGCCCAGCAGGCAGCCGACCTCTTGCGCGAAGCGTCCGAGCTGGTCCCTCAAGATCGCGAGCTGCTCTTGGCTCTGTGCGACGCGTACAGCGAGTCGGGTCGAGGCAAACAAGCGGTCGAGGCCTTGCAAAAGATCGTCGAGTCGTACGGCGGTCGTCGCTCCAAAGAGGTCGCCGGTATTCATCACCGCCTCGCGCGTGCGTACTTGGCCGACGGCGAGCGACACAAGGCGCTCGCCGAGCTCGACACCGCGTTCAAGATCGACCCAGGAGCGATCGCAGTCCTGCGCGATCTGGGTGTGCTCTCGCTCGAGCTTGCCGACGCCGACCCCGACCAGAAAGACGCCTACGTCGATCGCGCTGGCAAGACGTTCAAAGCGCTTTTGCTTCAGCGTCTCGATGACGGCGCGCCCATCACCAAGGCCGAGGTTTTCTACTATCTTGGTGAGGTCAGTCACCGCCAGGGCGACGACAAGAAGGGCATTCAGATGCTCGAGCGCGCACTCGACAACGACAAAAATCTGGAGAAGGCCAAAGAGCTTCTCGCCAAGTTGAGGAAGTGAAGGCGAACACCGACGTCCGGGTCGCTATCGACGGCAAGCTCGTCGCTAGCCCCTCGATTTCGGTGTTCGATCGCGGCTTTCTGTACGGAGACAGCGTCTTCGAGACGACGCGGACCTATGACGGGCTGCCGTTTCGGTTGGTCGAGCACATCGAGCGGCTGGCTTGGTCTGCAGCCAAGCTCGGCTTCGATTTGCCCCTGACGGTCTCTGATTTTGCCGGCGAAATCGAGGGGCTCATTGCTGTCGCGCGAGAGCGCGACCCAGGCGTCGATCTGGTGGTGCGCCAGATGGTGACGCGAGGAGAGGGGCCGCTCGGTCTCGACCCGGCCGGCTCTCGAGACCCCCGTCGCGTGGTGTTCATCCATCCGCTGCGCGGGCTCCCGAAATCGATCTACACCGAGGGGGTCGCTGTCGTCTGCGTGTCGACCTTTCGGCCGAGTGACGCTGCGCGCGGCGCCAAGGTGGGGAACTACTTGGAGAGCATCCTCGCACTGAAAGAGGCTCGCGCGAGCGGCGCGCACGAGGCGCTGATCCTCTCCCACGATGGCTGCCTCGTCGAAGGCACCACCTCCAACGTGTTCGCGCTCTCGGGGAGGCAGCTCCTCACGCCGCCGGTGACCGAAACGCTGTTGCCGGGCATCACGCGGGCGCTGGTGATCGCCGCGGCCAAGAGCCTGTCGCTCGAAGTGATCGAGCGTCGCATGGATCCACGAGACTTGGCTTCGGCCGACGAAGCGTTTCTCACTTCGACGATTCGCGAGGTGGTGCCAGTCGTGACCAGCGACGGTGTCGCGATCGGAGCGGGCAAGCCGGGCCCTCTGACGCGCACGATTCATTCCGCGTTTCGACAGCGTGAAGGCCTGCCGGGCCCACAACCCTGGGAGTAACACATGGAAGCCGCCGTCTCGATCGACGTGTTTTGTGCTCGCCCCGTCAATCATTGGGTAGCAGCGGGAACGGCCGTGGTGTGGTGCGCCAGCGAAGATCTGTGCGGGTGCAGCTTGTTCGGCGCGCCCGATGCCGAGGCCACCAGCGAGATCGTGCGTGCGTTCGACGCATTCCATGACGCGGAGATGGGGCCGCGTTTCAGCGTGGTGCTCGACGCCAGCCGCGTCGAGAAGGTCGACCCGGCTGCGTTGCCCGTGCTCGTTCAGTGGCTCGCGCGCGAGCGAGCGGAGCTGCTCAAACGGGTCCGCTTGCAAGTGGGTGTTTCACCTGGAGGTGCAGCAGGCAAGGCCATCGCGGAGATCGTGCCGCTCTTGGGCGAGCTGCATCTCTACCGTGTGGTGGCCAGCACTGCCGAGGCGTTCCGCCTGGTCCAGCCCGATGGCGATGCGTTGCTCGAGGAAGTGAACGCGATCGCCGAGCACGTGCTCTCGATTCCCACCGAGATCCGCCGGCTGCGTCAGCTGCTGGCGCACGATCCCTCTGCTTCGGTCGACCACGCGTCGCGCACGCTCGGCATTTCGCCGCGCACTCTCTCGCGCTCACTCACCGATTACGGTTCGGCCTTCAACGACGAGGTCAAGGCGGCGCGGTACACCAAGGCATGCCACCTGCTCGAGTCCACCGACGACGACCCGCGCGACATCGCCAACGCCGTTGGGCTCAGCGAAAGCACGCTGAACCAGCTGTTCAAGGAGAAGGCTCGCATCACACCGAGCGACTACCGCGATCGATCACGAACCTAAATCAGGGAGCGTGATCTCGGCCCTTTCGCGCTGCAGCTGCTGAGAGCCCCGTCTAGATCATGCTCGCTCATTTAGCAGCGCGCTGCAGTTGCCGACGGCTTTGCATGCGAGGGCGCCGACGGTGCCGAGGGCGGCTTCGATGCGGGGTGACCAGGGCGAGCCGCAGGTGATGCGAATGGCCGAGCCGAAGCGCTGCCGGGCGGTGAAAATGGGTCCTGGTGCGATCGCGATGCCGTGCGCGAGCGCCTCGGTCTGCAAGCGCAGGGCGTTCACTTCATGGGGCAGCTCTACCCAAAGAACGAAGCCGCCGGCTGGCTCTGAGATGCGGGTGCCGGGTGGGAAACACGTTGCGATCGCTTCGCGGTAGCGCTTCACCTGCGCGAACAGCCTGCTTCGCAGCTGGCGCAGGTGCCTGTCATACGCGCCGCTCTCCAGATACTCGGCGACCGCCATCTGCAGCAGCGTCGGTGTCGCCACTGTCTGCGAGAATTTCAGTCGCTCGATGATCGGCTGATAACGACCTGCCGCGACCCAGCCGACGCGATAGCCCGCGGCCATCGTCTTCGAGATGGAGCCCACCAACAGCACACGACCGTCTTCGTCGAACGCCTTGGCGGGCCTCGGGCGCGAGCCGTCGAAGGAGAGATCGCCGTAGATGTCGTCTTCGATCAGCGGGATGTCTCGGCGCGCGAGCATGTGTACCAGCCGCTCTTTGTTGGCGTCGCTCATCAACGCCCCCATCGGGTTGTCGAAATTGGTGAGCGCCAGCACTGCCTTCACTGGCGCCTGCGATAGCACTTGCTCGAGCGCGTCGAGGTCGAGACCTGTGCCGGGGCAAGAAGGCACCTCGATCACTCGCAAGTTCATCTCTTCTGCCAGTTGGAGCAGCCCGAAGTAAGTGGGCGACCCGATGGCGATGGCGTCCCCTGGCCGCGTGGTGGCGCGCAACGAAAGGTGCAGCGCTTCCATCGCGCCGATGGTGGTGACGAAGTCGTCTTCGCCGAGGCAGAGACCCCAGGTCAACGAGCGGCGGGCAAGCTGATGGCGCAAAGCGCGCAGCCCTGGAGGTGGATCGTACGCCGCCCCCGCCGTCGACATCTCTCGTGCAACCGAAGACAGAATGCGGTTCAGCGCGCGAATAGGCAGGAGCTCGGGCGCGACCATGGCGGCGCCGAGCGGTACGACTGCTGGGTCCCGCATCGACTCGACCAGGGCTGCCACACCCGAGGAAACGGCCACACGTGTCGGCGACATCACGAGCCGCGCTCGTCGAAGCGGCGCGTCGCAGCCGGCGAGGGGTCTACGCACGAAGTAGCCAGACTTGGGCCGTGCTTCGACCAGTCCCTCGTGCTCGAGCTTGGTGTACGCCGAGAGCACGGTCGCGATGCTCACGTGCCGATCCGAGCTCATCCGTCGAACGCTGGGCAGCCGATCACCCGGCCGCAGTGCGCCTCGCTCGATCAGAGAGGCGACGTCGCTGGCAACCCTCTGGAAAAGCAGCAAGTCGGGCGCGGACACCAACCGAGCGTAGCGCGAGTAGGCTTCGCATACCGGTACAGATTGGCTCTGTTTCGGCAGTACAGAGTCGTTCTGTATCGGTCGATGGTCTCTGATCTGTACCTGGTGGCGCCGACGCCCGAGGTCACCATGGGTCGCATGACTGCTCGAGCTCGAATCATCGTGGCGCTCGCCATCGTGTACGTGGTGTGGGGTTCCACCTATCTGGCGTTGAAGTGGGTGGTCGAGGGGCTGCCTGCGTTGCTCTCGGTTGGTCTCCGCTTCGTGATCGCCGGCACCATCCTGTTCACGTTCCTGAAGCTGCGCGGTGAAAAGACCCCGACGCTGAAGCAGTGGGCGGGCAGCTTTCCTGCGGGCGTGCTGCTGTTCGTCGTCGGCAACGGCTTCGTCTCCATCGCCGAGCGCGAAGTCTCATCGGCCGTGGCGGCCGTCGTGTGTGGAACCATGCCCATCATGCTGGCTGGCTTCGGTGCGTTCACCGGCGAGCGCTTCGCCAAGCGCGAGATCGTCGGGCTACTGATCGGCTTCGTCGGCGTCGCAGTAATGACCAGCGAGGCGCTCGGGCAGGCCTCTGGCACCGCGAAGATCTTGCTGCTCGCGCCAGTGGGTTGGGCGCTCGGCTCGCTGCTCACCAAGAAGCTGCCGCAGCCGCCGGGCCTGATGAGCGCTGCGGCACAGATGCTCGGCGGTGGCTTGGTGTCGACGCTGGCTGCGCTCTCGCTCGGTGAAAGGCTCCCCAGCGGCCCGCTCGACTCACGGTCGGTGCTCGCGTTTTTCTATCTCGTGTTCGTCGGCTCGATCGTCGCCTTCTCGGCGTACTCGTATCTGCTGCGCAACGCGCGGCCGTCGCTCGCGACCAGCTACGCCTACGTCAACCCAGGCATCGCCATCGTGCTCGGTGCGCTGCTCGGTGGAGAGACCATCACGCTCAGCACCGTGATCGGCGGTGGCCTGGTGGTGGCTGCGGTGGCGCTGATCGTACGCGGCGCCAAGCAAGTGCCTGCGAAGCCGGCGCCGTGCCTCGTTGATTCAGAACCGGTTATCGCTACTCGATAGCGAGCAGCTCGATGAGGAACGTCAGCGTGGCGTTCGGCGGAATCTTGCCGCCTGCGCCGCGCTCGCCGTACGCGAGCTCTGGCGGGATGACGAGGCGGCGTGCGCCCCCTTCGCGCATGCCCACGAGCCCCTCGTCCCAGCCTTTGATCACCTGGCCTTTGCCGAAGCCGAACTTGAACGGCTGGCCGCGCGTGAGAGAGCTGTCGAACACGCTGCCGTCGCTGAGCGTGCCTGTGTAGTGGACGCTGATGTCTTGGGCCGAGCTGAGCTCGCGGCCGGTGCCTTCGCGAATGTCTTGAACGACCACACCGTTCGCCGTCACGCGCGCCGCGTCTTTGGGCGGCGCGGCCACAGGTGCTGCGCTGGCGGCCCCACTGGCGGCAGGATGAGTGGCGATCTCGAGGACGGTGAGGCCCTCGCCGCTGCCAGGCTCCGCTTCGCTGGACTGGCTGACCTCGACTGCAGCGCCACAGGAGATTGCAACGGTAGCGAACGCCGAGAGCGGCAACGCCGTGAGGAGCGACTTCACCCTTCGTCTATAGCAGGAAGCGGCCCAAACCAAAGCGAGCCCCGTGCGCAAAGTACGGGATCGAAAAGCCCAACAGCCCGAACATCAGCCCATAGGTCGAGCGCGTGACGGCGCCACGCAGGATGGGTACCGCGAGCTCGGCCGTCCCGCGCACGACGCGTATCGGACGCGGATTGCCGCGGTAGCCGACGCCACCCTCGACAGCTTCGTGCTCGTCGTCGCCGACGCCCAAGTCCTCCATTTCTTCGCAGGGGAACGCCGAGCTCGGGTCCCGCGCGCGCATGTTTCCGATGTCGAGCACGCTCGCGTTGGCGCGACGGAGCGCCATCACATCGAGCACCGTCATCACCAAGATCGCGCCCAAAGCGAGCACGCCGAGCGCCGCGGTCACGTCGGGGTGAATGTGATGGATGGTGCGCGCGCCGTAGGCGACCGGCCCTTGAAACACGGCGACTGCGACGGCGATCAGCATCCAGGGAGCCCGCCGATCCGTTTCGTCGACGAGCGAGCCTGCGCGGGCTCGCCCCACGCGTCGCGCAAGCCACAACAAGAGCGCCACCACCGGCACAAACGCCAACCCGGTGACGAGCCCGCTGCTGAATCCGAAGGCGGGATCTTGTTTTGGCCACACGAGCTTCGCGACCACGAGGCCGACGATGCCCGCTGCGATCTCCGTCCCCACGACTGCGACGAGCACAGTTGCCCACCTGCGTTTGGTGACCCAGCGCGCCGACAGTAGGAGCCCTAGAATGGCCCCAACCAGCGGCAAAAACAGGGTGAGCGGACCGCGCGCCAGCCCATCTCGATAGGTGCCGCTGAGACCGAAATGGTCAGCGGTCAGGGATGCGCCGAACAGACCCAAGAGCCCGAACGGCAGCGCGAGGTGAGCCCTATGGAGAGAACGACCGGCCATCCAGAGCTTGGAGGCCGGTCGCGCGAGATTGTTCCGAGACGTGAAAAGCTCAGCCGCTCACGGGAACACGGAGCTGGCCTCCGCCTTGCTGAGCGCGGAAGGCGATGCCCTTCTGGAAGAAGAAGCGCAGGAACTCGATGTCGCTCGGCGGCGAGCTGATGAGCCCAGCGCTCTCGATCGCGCGCGCTGTACGCAGCACCTCTTTGGCGCGCGCATCACCGACCCGCTGACGGATGCTGATGGCGATGTCTCGCATGCGTCGCGAGAGCATCGTGCGTTGCTCTGGCGTGAAGTAGCGGTCGGCGGCGAGCTTGATCTCTTCTTTCAGGATCTCGTCCACCTTGCCGGAGTCTTTTGCGTCCTCGGTGTTCAGCTTTGCGCCGACCTTCTGCACGAGCTCGTCGATCGCGCGAGGCTCGGGCACCCAGCCGCGGAACTCGGGCTCACCGTGCAAGTTGCTCGCCACTTCGCCATCGGCGCCGAGGTCGGCTTCGAGATCCGAAGCGGGATGCGTCGGCTCGGCAGTGGGAGAAGGATCAAGCAGATCTTTGCAGCGCTCGAGGCCGAGCGGCACGAGCTGGCCGCTGGTTGCGTTCTCTTTCAGCGCCTGAATGACGCGCCAACGGGCCCATTCTGCAGACACTGCAGTCGGAGCGATCCCGTTTGCGTCCGCGATGCGCTGATGCGCCTCTTTGATTTGAGACCGGCTCATCCAACCCGAGACGGCGTTCACGATGCCGCTGCCCTCGCGCACGATGATCTCGGCGATATGTGCGCGCTCGCCACCTTTGCGCTTGGCGATGGTGAACGACATCGTGCCGCGTGAATCCGGCGGGCTGAAGGTCGCTTCGACGATCTCTTCTTCGTCGGGGCGTACAGCCGCGACTGCCTTCGTCGTCGGCAGCGCGACGCCGCGTGAGCGCATCACGTTGGCAGCACGCTTCGCCGCTTTGCGAGCGTTGCCGGTGAGCGCTTCGCTGTTCGACGCGGCGCCGATGGCCTCGCTGTTGTTGGCTTTGATCCAAGCGTCGACCAACGCTTCGGTTGCGGGACCTGCAGCTTGCAGGGCCCCTGCGGCTGTCTTTGCGGTGGCCGTGAGCCAGGTCGGGTCGAGGATGATCTCGCCTTCGGGCTCGGCTTCGACCTTCGGCTTGCTGGCGCCCGAATGTAGAGCCTTGGCCGCGAGCGCCTCTTTGGCTGTCTTGGGTTTGACGGCGGCTCGCTCGAATTTCTGTCCAGGCGCCATCACCTTGGGCAAACCAACGAGGATCGTCTCGTGGAGCGTCGGTAGCTTCGGTGCGCTGACCGGCGCCGCGGGCACCTGTCGCGCTTCCATACGGCCCTGCGGGCGACGATCTCCACCACCACCGGGGCCTCGATCGCGTCGGTCGCCGCGGTTCGGTCGATCACCGGGCGGACCATCAGGGCGCGCGAAATCGGGCCGCGGACCGCGCGGCGGCGGTCGATCTTCGATCTTGCGGGGCGGCATGCTCATCCACTTGTCGACGAAGCTCGGATCCGACCGGTCTGCCGGGCCACGATGGGGCAGCGACGGCATCGCGCGGCCGCCGCTCACACCGGGGCGACGCGGCATCGAGTCATCTCGCGACGAGAAGCGCCGCGGGCGCTGCGGCATGCCCTCGGCCCCGCCTTCGGTGGGGGGCGCCTCGCCGTCGGGGGTGGCGATGGTGCCGTCTGGGCTGATCGGACGGGGTGCGCCCGGACGAGCGCGCGGCGGCCGCTGCGGCCTTGCCACTGGCGTGGCCGGTCGCTCTGCGCGCACGTCCCATTTGCGGGACGCGGGCGCTGCTTCACCTTCAGCCGCGGGCGGAGTCTCGAAGCCCGGACGCTCTGCTGTGGCTGCAGAGCGCACGATCTTGCGGACGCGGGGCTTCGGATCGCTCGGCTCTTGCTGGTCGTCACTCATGACTTATCTCCCGTAACTGGACCAATGAAAATGAAGGCGGTTGCCTCGATCTCGACGCGCGCTCCGCGAGGCAAGCCCGCGACCTGCACAGTCGAGCGTGCGGGTGGATCGGCGTTGAACGTCTCGCCGTAAATGCTGTTCACCAAACCGAAGTCGGCGAGGTCGAGGAGAAAGATCGTGGTCTTCACGACATCTTTCGGGCGGGCGCCGGATGCAGCGAGCACGCCCAGCAAGTTCTTCATCACTTGGCGCGTCTCGGCTTCGGTGCCGCCCTCGACGAGCTTGCCGCTGGCTGGGTCGAGCGCGATTTGTCCGCTCGCAAAGACGAAGCTGCCCACTTTGATGCCCTGCGAATAAGGGCCGATCGCAGCGGGAGCTTGGTCCGTCCTGATGATCTCTTTCGGCATGTGTCAGTCGGCCTTTCAGCCGAACCTCCTTCGGTGCTCGATCGCGCGGCCGAGCGTTACCTGATCTGAAAACTCCAAGTCGCCGCCATGCGGCACACCGCTGGCGATACGCGACACGTCGACGCCCAGGGGGGCAAGCTCGCGCGAAAGGAGCAGCGCGGTGGCTTCGCCGTCGACTGATGGCGGGGTGGCGACCACGACCTCGCGGATCGCCCCCTCGCTCCCTCGAATGCGGCGAACCAGCTTACCGAGGCCGAGATCTTCTTTCGTCACGCCGTCGAGCGGCGAGAGCAGCTTGCCGAGTACGTGGTAGCGGCCGCGCATCGAACCGCAGCGCTCGATCGCCAACAGATCTTGAACACGCGCGACGACGCACAAGAGCGCCGGGTCGCGGCGCGAGTCGCGGCAGATCGAACATCTCGGCGCAGTGTCTTGGCCGATGTCCGTCACGTGACCGCACTCGCTGCAAGGCCCGACATGGTCCCGCAGATCGAGCAGCGCGCGGCCGAGATCGTGCGGCACGCCCGGGTCGCCCATCAGGAGCGACAAGGCGTAGCGCTGTGCCGTCTTCTCCCCTACGCCGGGGAGTTTCGACAAAAGCTGCACGACCCGAATGAGACGGTCGGGGAACATCTTCGCGCGGGGCGTTACATCCCGGGGATCTTGATGCCGCCGGTGATCTTGTTCAGCTCGGCTTCGACCTTTTTGTCGGCCTCTTCGAGCGCCGAGTTGGCGGCAGCGACAGCGGCGTCGAGGGCCATCTCCAGGCCCTCGGAAGCGAGAAACTCCGGGTCGATGCTGATCGAGCGCAGCTTGCCCTCACACGTGACGACGACTTTGACCTTTTCGCCGGCGGCTTGGGCGCTGACTTCATCGTCTTTGAGCTGGGCTTTGCGCTCGTCGATCTTGCGCTGCATCCGCGATGCTTGGCGCATCAGCTCGTTCATTCCGCCGCGAAACTGCATGGTTCGCGGACTATCCCGAAATCAAGCCCCGGGGGCAACTCTCAAAATCAGCCTTTCGAGGCCTTTGGTGACCGGACCTTTCGCAACCGGGCGCTCTGAGGTACGACAATCCGCCCATGTCGTATGTCGTGTTGGCCAGAAAGTGGCGTCCGATGGCCTTCGAAGATCTCGTCGGTCAGGAGCACGTCGCCACCACGCTCGCCAACGCGATCGCGATCAACCGGGTCGCGCATGCATTTCTGTTCACCGGTGTTCGCGGCGTGGGTAAGACCACCAGCGCGCGCATCTTGGCCAAGGCGCTGAACTGCGTGAACGGCCCCACCGCCAAGCCGTGCCTCGTCTGCTCGCAGTGCACCGAGATCACCGCCGGGCTCGATCTCGACGTGCAAGAGATCGACGCAGCCAGCCGCACGGGTGTCGACGACATTCGCGAGCTGCAAGAGCGGTTGGTCTACCGGCCACAGCGCGACCGCTTCCGCGTGTACATCGTCGACGAGGTGCACATGCTGTCGCAGAGCGCGTGGAACGCGTTCTTGAAGACGCTCGAAGAGCCGCCGCCGCACGTGAAGTTCATCTTCGCGACGACCGAGGTCGCCAAAGTTCCGGTCACCATTCTCTCGCGTTGCCAGCGTTACGACTTCAAGCTGATCGCAGCATCGGCCGTCGGGGCGCGCCTGCGCTACGTGCTCGAGCAAGAGGGCATTCAGGCCGAAGACGGCGCCGTGCAGATCCTCGCGCGCGAATCGGGCGGCAGTATGCGCGACGCGATGAGCCTGCTCGACCAGGTGATCGCCTGGTCCGGCGCCGATGCGACGCTGACCTCGCAAGGCGTCTCCAAGGCCCTCGGCGTCGCAGACGGCGCTTCCCTCTATCGCATCGCCCGCGCCGTGATGACTGCAGACGCCGCAGCTGCGCTGACGATCGTGGGTGAGCTTGCCGATTCGGGGTTCGACATCGGACACTTGGCCAAAGATTTTTTGGCGGTGTTGCGCGACCTCGTGGTGGCAAAGGTGGCGCCTGAAGCGAGATCCCTGATTGCCGTGCCAGATTCCGAGCTGGCAGAGCTCGCTGCCATCGCAGCGCTCGGCACCACCGATGATCTGACTCGACTACATCTGGCTTTCTCGCGTGCCTGCGAAGACATCCTCGAGTCGCCTGCGCCGCGCGCTTCGTTCGAGATGGCCTTGGTGCGCTTGGCCAGACGACCGCAGCTGTTGCCGGTCGACGAGCTCGTGCGTCGCCTCGTGGAGATGGAGTCACGGCTCGAAAGCCGTGCTGTGGCGCCGCGCGAAGCAGATCCGAGCGCTGCAGCCGGTCGTTCAGGGGCGACTGCGGCTGCAGCCCGACCGCGCCCGCGGCCGTCCGAGCACAGCGACGACCCAGAGCCAGCGGCCTCTCCAGCAGCGCCGTCGGCTCCACCAGCGGCCATCGCGGCGCCGCCTTCGATCGCACCGCCTTCGATCGCACCGCCTTCGATCGCACCGCCTTCGATCGCACCGCCTTCGATCGCGCCGCCTTCGATCGCACCGCCTTCGATCGCGCCGCCTTCGATCGCACCGCCTTCGATCGCGCCGCCGTCGGTCCCGCCGCGCTCGCTGCCGCCGCGTTCGGGTGCCGCTGCGACGCGACCGAGCGTGTTCGTCAGTGGACGCACGGCAGTCGTCGACGTCGCCGACCCGCGCTTCGGCCTGTTGGCTGCATTCGTGGAGGCCGTTCGCCCGCGCAGCCCACGGCTCGCCAGCTTGATCGAGCGCGCCGCCCTGGTCGACGCCGACGCTTCCAGCATGGTGATCGGGTTCGACGCCCGCTCGTTCGAAGCGGGGTTGTTGTCTGAGCCGGAGACGCAG
>Ga0163144_10007355_pt1 | contig 24141 bp, 23 predicted proteins | sample OliLak19BULKMAT1_FD_123175 | JGI IMG/M metagenome (GOLD analysis project Ga0163144, IMG submission 123175) | Freshwater microbial mat bacterial communities from Lake Vanda, McMurdo Dry Valleys, Antarctica - Oligotrophic Lake LV.19.BULKMAT1 | ecosystem: Environmental > Aquatic > Freshwater >...
CGATCGCGGCCCCGGCCTCAAGCGGTCCCGACCTCCGGCGATCGCGGCCCCGGCCTCAAGCGGTCCCGACCTCCGGCGATCGCGGCCCCGGCCTCAAGCGGTCCCGACCTCCGGCGATCGCGGCCCCGCGCCCGCTGCCCGCTGCCGCGCGTCTTTTCGCCGAACAGAAGTGGGACTTCTACGAAGGCGGGGCCACGCCGCCGTTCTTCGGCGTCCAGCACTGGACGTGCTGTACGACAAGGAATCGGGCTCGAATCACCCGGATCGCGGGCTCAGGGGACTGCGCCGCCTCCTCCGTAGAAGTGGAAGTTCTGAACGACAAGAATCGAGCGGAGGACGCTCGGTCGGCAAAAACCCGCAGGCCGGCCAGCCGGTTTCGCCGGTGTATCCTCACCGTCCCATGACCGCCACGAAGCGCCCCGACAGCCTCGCCCGCGAGCGTGCCAACGACCTGGTCCGTGCCTGGGACGGCCGGTCTCGTGCGCTCGGCGACCCGCTCGGCAGCCTGCTCGGGCGTGTGTCCACGGTCGACCAGGTCGGCGTGGAGGAGCGGGTCGACTCGCTCAAGCGACGGTCGATCAAGAAGGCCTCGAAGATGTGGGCGCTGGACCTGACCATCCGGATGATGGACCTGACCACCCTCGAGGGAAAGGACACGCCGGGCAAGGTCCGGGCGCTGTGCGTCAAGGCGATGCGGCCCATGCCGGGCGATCCGACCATCCCGTCCGTGGCCGCCATCTGTGTCTATCCGGCCCTTGTGGCAGAGGCCAGGGAAGCGCTCAAGGGCAGCACCGTCAAGGTCGCCAGTGTCGCCACCGGGTTCCCCAGCGGCCAGACGTTCCGTGACATCAAGCTGCTCGAAGTCCGCGCCGCCCTGGAGGCCGGAGCCGACGAGATCGACATGGTCATCGATCGCGGGGCGTTCCTGTCCGGCGACTACGCGACCGTGTTCGAGGAGATCGTGGAGGTCAAGGAGGTCTGCGGTGAAGCTCACCTCAAGGTCATCCTGGAGACCGGCGAGCTGGGCACCTACGACAACGTGCGACGCGCGTCCGTGCTGGCCATGGCTGCCGGCGCCGACTTCATCAAGACGAGCACCGGCAAGGTCGTGCCGGCGGCGACGCTTCCGGTCACGCTGGTCATGCTCGAGGCCATCCGCGACTTCGAGCGGGCCACGGGACGTCAGGTCGGGATGAAGCCGGCCGGCGGGATCCGCACGGCCAAGGAAGCCATCCAGTACCTCGTCGTCCTGTACGAGACCCTTGGGCCGCGCTGGATGACGCCCGACTGGTTCCGCTTCGGCGCGTCGTCGCTGCTCAACGACGTGCTCATGCAGATCCAGTTCCAGCGGACCGGTCGCTACCAGGGCCCGGACCACTTCACGCTCGACTGAGGGCGCTGCTCCCGTGACGTCGATCCCCAGACTGCACGTGGCCGGCTCGCACCGCGACGTCGGCCGCCAGGTCGGCATGGCCACGGCAGGCACCCTGCGCGATGCGGTCGCGTTCGATGGTGTGCTGCCGGCGGGGCGAACGCGCGACGAGCAGCTCGCCCTCGCGTCGCGCTATCGCGCTGCGACCCTTGCGGCCACGCCCTGGCTGGTCGAGGAGATCGATGGCGCCGCCGAGGGCGCCGGTGTCGACCCGATCGCCCTGTTCGCGGCGTCCATCGAGGAGATCTGGTCGGTCCGCCCGTCACAGGCGACGGCCGGTGTCGTCGTCGATGGACGCTGCTCGGACCTGGTGGCCGGGCCGCCCGCGACGGCGGATGGGCACCTCTGGATCGCCCACACCAACGACCTCTCGCCGGCGTCCCGCGACGAGGTCATCGCCATCGAGTGGCAGGTCCCAGGCGAACCGACGGTCTTCTCGCTGGGGATCGGACCGTGGATCAGCGTCGGCTGGAACGCGGCCGGGCTGTCCCTGACCGGCAACGAGCTGTCACCCAACGATGAGCGCATCGGCGTCCCGCGGCTGCTCATGGTCCGCGAGCAGCTCACCGCGCGGTCGATGGACGAGGCCGTCGCGATGGCCCTGCGCGGCGACCGCTCATCGTCGTACAACACGGTCTTCGCCACGCCGGACGGCCGCGTCGTGAACGTCGAGGGATCGGCGACCGACGCCGAGCTCGAGGGGGTGGGGGAGCGCGGCACGTTCGCCCACACCAACCACTACGCGTGCGCCCGGATGGCCGGGTACGAGGGCGACCCCGCCTACGCCGAGCGCTCGGCGGTGCGCCTGGCGCGGGCGCGCGAGCTGCTCGATGGCGCCGCACCCGGAACGATCGATGGCGGCTGGATGCGCGCGGCGCTGTCCGATCATGCGTCGTCGCCGTCGCTGTGCCGCCATGCCGAGGCGGATTCGCGGGTGGCCACCGCGTTCTGGTGCGTCGTCGATGTCACGGCCGGCGACATCCGCTACGGCCTGGGCAACCCGTGCCAGACCGGCGAGGAGCGCTACGCGTTCGGCGCGGCGATGGTCTGACCTTTACGTCAACGTCAAGGTTGTGGTATCATCAGGGGGTGAGTGAGTCTGCCCCCACCCCCGAAGCGCCCGCCCGGCTGCTGCGCATCCAGGAGGTCGCGGCGGAGACGGGACTGACGACCCGGGCGATCCGCTACTACGAGGAGCTCGGCCTGCTGGAACCAGCGGCGCGTTCCGACGGGGCCTACCGCCTGTACGACGCGTCCGATCTTGGGCGTCTGCGCTTCATCCGCAGCCTGCGCGACGACGCCGGATTCAGTCTGGCCCAGGTCGGCCAGCTGCTGGAGGACGAGACCGCCCGCGAGCGCAATCGCGAGCGCTTCCGCACGACCCAGGATGTGGGGGAGCGGCGGGCGATCGTCGGCGATGCCCGCGACCGGGTCGAGCGCCAGATCGCGACCCTGATCGCGAAGCGCGACCGGCTGGACGCCATGATCGCCGAAGCGGAGGAGCGCCGGATGCACCTCGGCGCCCACCTGGCGGAACTCGACGGCGGCCCCGACCCGCACCCCGAGCGCCATCGATGACGCCGCCGTCCGTGGCGGCCCGACGCAGCGTCAGCGCATTCCGTCATCGCAACTACCGGCTGTTCTTCTGGGGCCAGGCGATCTCGCTCGTCGGGACCTGGATGCAGCAGGTCGCGCAGGCCTGGCTCGTCCTCCAGATCAGTGGCGGCAACCCGCTCTGGCTGGGCGTCGTGGCTGCTGCCCAGTTCGCGCCGGTCATGGTCTTCGGCCTGTTCGCCGGGATCCTGGCCGATGTGCTGCCCAAACGCCAGACCCTGCTCGCCGTCCAGGTGGCGATGATGAGCCTTGCGCTGATCCTGGCCGTCCTGACCGCCAGCGGCGTGGTCACGGTCTGGATGGTCGTCGTCCTGGCCGTGCTGCTGGGTATCGCCAACGCGGTGGACATGCCCGTCCGCCAGTCGTTCGCCTACGAGATGGTCGGGCCACGTGATGTCGGCAATGCGGTCAGCATCAACGCAGCCATGTTCAACGGTGCCCGCGTCATCGGACCGGCGATCGCTGGCCTGACCATCGGTGTCTTCGGCATCGCCATCGCCTTCGCCATCAACGCGGTGAGCTTCCTGGCGGTCATCGTCGGGCTGACGATGATGCGCGACGAAGAGTTGCATCGCGCTCGCCTCATCCCGCGCCCGCGCTCGGTCGGCGCGGTCTTCGAGAACCTGGCCGAGGGCCTGCGCTACGTGCGGAGGACGCCGATCGTGCTCATGGCGATCACCGTCGTCGGGCTGATCGCGACCTTCGGCATGAACTTCACGGTCATCATCCCGCCGCTCGCCGCAGACGTCCTGGGCAGCGATGCGTCGGGCTATGGGTTCCTCATGACGGCCTCGGGGTTCGGCGCCCTGGCCGCGGCCGTCGGCCTGGTCGTCGCCGGCAAGCCGCGGCCGTCGCGGATCGCCCTGGGGGCCGTGGTCCTCGGCCTGGCCTCCGTCGCACTCGCTGCCTCGAGCTCGTTCCCGCTCAGCCTGCTGCTCATGATCCCCATCGGCGCGGGCGGCATCACGATGGCTGCCACGGCCAACGCGACCATCCAGCTGCACGTCCCGGACGGCCTGCGCGGCCGCGTGATGAGCGTCTATACCACGGTCTTCGCCGCGTCCATCCCGATCGGTGGCCTGGCCACGGGTGCGCTCGCATCGAGCATCGGCGTGCTCCAGACCGTGCTGGTCGGCGGCGTCCTCTCGCTGGCGACGGGCATCGGCGCGGTCATCTGGTACCGCCGGATCAAGGCGGCTGGCCTCGTCGGTGGGGCCGTCACGCGCACCGATCTGCCGGCCGACACGGCGTCGCTGGGGGCTGTCCCGGCTGTCTCAGCCGCGGGACCGGTCCCGGCCGTTCAGTCGCCGGCGGACCCGCCACGGGCCCCGGCGGCGCCGAACACCAGGGCCGCATTGAGTCCACCGAAACCGAACGACGTGCTCAGCACGCGCCGGTAGGTCCCCGCCCGACCGGCGCGCAACAGGCCGGGCAGGATCGGCGCGATCGCCTCGTCCACCGTGTCCAGGTTCACGGATGCCGGCGCAAAGCCGTCGCGGATGGCCAGCGCCGAGATGGCCGCCTCGATCGCGCCAGAGGCCCCCAGAGGATGCCCGTACAGCGCCTTCGTCCCGCTCACCGGCACGTCCCGGGCTCGCTCGCCGAGGGCCGTGGCGATGGCTCGTGCCTCTGCCATGTCGCCCATCGGCGTCGACGAGGCGTGGGCATTGACGTAATCGATCGAGTCCGGGTCCACCCCGCCGTCGGCCAAGGCGATGGACGCGGCGCGTGCTGCATCCCGCCCGTCGGCCCGCGGCTGGACCATGTGGTGGGCGTCGGAGGTCGCACCGTAGCCGAGAAGCTCGGCGTAGGGCGTGGCGCCTCGCCGTTCCGCGGCGACCGCATCCTCGAGCACCATCAGCGCCGCCGCCTCGCCCATGACAAAGCCGTCGCGGCCTGCGTCGAACGGTCGCGCCGCCGCCGACGGATCGTCGTTCCGGCCCTCGGAGAGAGCCCGGATGATGTCGAACGCCCCGAAGGCCAGCGACGACAGCGGGATCTCACAGCCGCCGGCGATGGCCGCGTCCACCCGACCCTCGCGCAGGTCGCCGAGCGCCTCGCCCAGGGCGACGGCCCCGGATGCGCACGAGTTGGCCGTGGACAGGATGGGCCCCCGGACATCGAGGGCGATGCCGAGGTTCGCCGGCGCGGCGCCACCGAACACGGCCAGGGCCAGGTTCGGGGCGACCTGCCGGATGCCCTTCTCCAGATACCGCTCGTGCTGGGCCTCGGCGTAGGCGATGCCGCCCAGGGCCGACCCGAGGTAGATGCCGATGCGTTCGGGATCGGCGGCCCCGGCGACACCGGGCACGAGGCGAGCGTCCTCCATCGCGAGGCGCCCGGCCACCAGCGCGAACTGGCTGAAGCGGTCCAGCTGACGCGCCGTCCGGGCGTCCATCCAGGCCAGCGCATCGAAGTCGTCGACCTGAGCGGCGACCTGCGAGCGGAACGCCGACGGATCGAAGCGGTCGATGCGCCGCACGGGCGAGCGCCCGGCACGCAATCCAGCGCGGAAGGCATCAACGCCGGTCCCGCACGCGGTGATCAGCCCGATGCCGGTGATCCAGACCCGCCGCCGCGCGGTCATCCCGGCTGATCCTGGTGCGTCGCCGCAGGCCCGATCGCGTTGCCGGCGCCGATCACGTCCATGCCCGAGACGGCCTCTGCCAGCGCCTTGAACGTGGCCAGCGTCCGCCCGGCGATGGGCCGCGTGAAGCACCGATCAACGAACCACGCGAAGCCCGGCAGGCGCGGCCGGAAGTCGTGCTCGATGGTCACCCTGCAACCGTCACCGCTGGCCAGCGACTCGATGCGCCAGGTCACGTCCATGCCGCGCGTCGCGCCGGCGACGTGGTCGAAGCGCAGCCGACGCATCGCCGGCTCGCTCCACGTGCGTGACCGCCAGGTGACCGGCAGGCCCAGGCCGAGCACTTCGATGAGCGGCCGCCTGGCGATGAAGTCGGCCACGAGGCTGCCGTCGGGTCGGTGCTCGATGGCCCTGGACCGGCTGTAGTGGGGGACCAGCGTCGCCCAGCGCTCCACATCCCGGGCCAGGGCGAACACGAGGTCGGGCGGCGCTGCGATGTCGATGCCGATGTGGCTGTGCACGGTTCAGGCCCCCTTGCCGAGCGAGATCATGTGTCGGGCCAGTTCGCCGAGCCGGAGTCGCAGCGCTTCCTCGGGCGTCCACCAGCGGGCCATGTCGGTCGAGCCTCCCAGTTCGTCGTGGAGTATCCCACCGACGATCCGCGCCCGGTACACGATGCGGATCGCGTGCAGCTGCTCGCCGCCATCCGCCGGCCGGAAGCATCGATCGCTGACGTCAACGAGCTCGATGATCTCGCCGACCATGCCGGTCTCCTCGGCCAGCTCGCGCAAGGCTGCCGCAGCCGGCGGCTCCCCGAACTCCAGGCCGCCACCGGGCAGTGTCCAGAGGTCGCCGACGCCCACCGACGGGTCGATGTGGCAGAGCAGGACCTGACCGAGGTCGTCCTGACAGAGCGTATAGGCGGCGACCCGCAGCCGACCAGTCGCCGGGGCGTCGTCCATCACGGCGCCAGGAGCGCGGCCAGGAAGCGTGGGTCGAGGCCACGCGACGCCGGGACGAGATCGCCCATCACGAGGCCCATGGTCGCACGGACGGTGGGTCGCGCGGCTAGTCGGCGCGCGGCGTACTCCAGCAGGCCGGGTCGAGCGAGGAACACCTGGACCAGCCACGAGACGGCGTCCTTGGTGGCGAACCGCCGCTGCATCGAGCGTTCGTAGGCGGCGAACGCGGCCGTCTCACGGCCGGAACGTCCGTCCAGGGCAGACCGGATGGCCGCCGCGCCGAGCTCGGCCGAGACCAGGGCCCGGTGCAGCCCCTCGCCGGTGAACGGGTCGAGGAATCCGGCCGCATCGCCGACCACCATCCAGCCAGGCCCCGCCCGACGGATCACCCGGCCACCGAGCGGGGCGGCGCCGGCGATGCGCTCCGCTTCCTCATCGCCGACCGTGGCTCGGCGCCAGGTGCCGGGGTCATCGTCGGCCGGCGGGATGTCGCCCACGATGGCGTCTGCCAGGCCGACCGCTCCGCGCTGTCGCAGGGGTGCCCGCCAGCGCGGTCCCAGTACGATCCCTACGTTGACCCGGTCGCCAGGGACCGGTGCGATCCCGACGTAGCCGTCGTCGAACAGGCGCATCCGGGCATCGACGGCGCTGTCACCCCGGTCGTCGCCACGATGGTGGCTGAGCCCGACCCGGACGGGCAGTCGGGTGGGTCGGGCGACACCGGCGGAGCGGGCCACGACGGAGCGCGCGCCATCGGCACCGGCAACGATGCGCGGCCGCAGGGTGGTGCTGCCGGCGGTGGTCCGCACGGTCACCCTGGGCCAGTCGCGCGGGTCGAGGCTGACAAGCTCCACATCGGTGCCGAGCCGCACGTCGACACCGGCCCGGCGCGCCGTATCCAGGAGGAGCGGGTCCAGGGCCGACCGATCAAAGCCGACTGCGGTCGGCTGCCCGGCGCCCGCGCCGGCCTCCGCCCCGTAGGTCAATCGGACCAGCTCGCCGCTGGGGGTCTCGAGGCGCATCGCGGGGATGGGCCGCGAGACGCGCGCGAGGTCGCCGGCCGACAGGCCAGCCGCTCGCAATGGCCCGAGCGCAGCCGGCGAGCTGAACACGCCACAGGCTCGCCAGCGGTAGGTCGGGCTCCGCTCGGTCAGCACGACCTCGACACCTGCCCGCGCCAGGTGGATGGCCAGGACGGCGCCGGCCGGTCCGCCGCCGACGACGAGGACGCTCATGGCCCGCGCCGTCGGGCGGCAGCGACCCAGCGATGGCCGAGCAGGCCAGTGCCTTCCCAGGCGATCTCCAGGCCCGCCGCAGCGAGCAACTCCCGGAGCTCGACCCGGCTGTAGGCCCGGCGTACGGACAGTGGTGCGTCATGCCGGGTGTAGCGGTTTCGGGTCATGACCCTGGTGAGGGCCCACGCGCCAGCCAGGGCCAGGTGTCCGCGAAGCAGATCATTGATGATGATCCCGGTGCTCGCGACGCGGGCCATCTCGCGCAGCATGGCCACAGCGCCGGAGGGCTCCAGGTGATGCACGACCAGCGAGCTGTGGGCGATGTCGAAAGCGTCGTCCGGATACGGCAGGGCGCGCCCGTCGCCTTGGTGCAGGGTCAAAAGCCCGCGCGCCTCGAGGCTGGCCAGCGTCGAATCGAGCGCGCGCGCTGCCTCGAGCACCTCCGCCCGGTCATCGATGCCGGTGGCGCGCAGCCATGCATCACCGTCACGCTGCGGGCCTGCGCCGGACCGGCGGAGGAGCGCGACCGGGATGTCGGCAGCGCCCGTGCCCACGTCGAGCAGGCGAATCGGCACCATCGATGCTGGGGACGTCGGGCCCGGACCCACGAGCGCGTCCAGGGCCGCGGCTGACAAGCGGATACCGCCGAGCCGGTGATTGATCCGCCGAAGGTCGCGCAGGTTCCCGCGCAGCAGGGCCGCGTCGTCCAGCGGCCCATCCAGGAGCTCCGGGCGGTCGGTGGTCCGTCGCATGGGAGTGTGAGGGTATCCTGTCGCGCATGCGACGCCGTGCTCGATCCGCTCGTGGAGACGGCATGATGGAGCGCGCGTGATCGTCGTCGCGGGCGAGAGCCTCGTGGACCTCATCGTCGACCCCGCCATGCGCCTGACCGCCATCCCCGGCGGTGGCCCGTTCAACACCGCCCGGACACTCGGCCGGCTGGGCAGTGACGTGGCGTTCCTCGGGCGCATCTCCAGCGACCGCTTCGGGACGGATGCCAGGTCCCGCCTGGCCGCCGATGGCGTGCGTCTGGATCACGTCCAGGCGACCGACGACCCGACCACCCTGGCCGTCGCCGAGCTCGACGAGGCGGGCCTTGCCACGTACCGGTTCTACGTCCGCGGCACCGCGTCGGCCGGGCTGGCCGAGTCGGCCCTGCCCGCGGTCCTCGCCGCATGCCCCACGGCCATCCACGTCGGCACACTGGGGCTCGTCCTGGAGCCGCTGGCTTCGACCATCGACGCGCTGGTCGCGCGACTGGACGAGACCGTGCTGGTCATGCTCGACGTCAACGCGCGCCCGACCGCGACCGTCGAACCCCAGGCCTATCGGGCTCGCGTCGCCCGCCTCCTGGCCCGGGCCGACGTGGTCAAGGTCAGCGTGGAGGACCTGGCCTTCCTCCATCCGGACCTGGATCCGGCCGCGGCCCTGGCCAGGGTCGCTGCCAGCGGCCGTGCGGCGGTGCTCCGGACCGATGGCAGCCAGCCGCTGGCCATCGCCGTCGGCGACGAGCGCCTGGATCTGGCGGTCCCGTCCGTGCCGGTGGTCGATACGGTCGGCGCCGGAGATGCATTCGGTGGGGGGTTCCTGCATGCCTGGGTCCGCGACGCGGACGGGGGTGACGACGCCGCGGGCGGTAGCCGCGACGGTCTCCGCGGCGGCCTCCGCGACATCGAGGCGGTCGCCAGGGCCGCGGCCGTGGGCATCCGGGTCGCGGCGCTGACCGTCGGCCGGGCAGGCGCCGAACCGCCGTTCGCCAGTGAGCTCGAGGCGGCTCGGTGATCGGCCGTCGGCGACGCGCCACGCCGGCCTCTGTGCGCGCCCTCGTCGTCGTCGCCGTGCTCTTCGGCTCGGCCCTCGCACCGAGCGAAGCCGGTGCCGCCAGCGTTTCGCCGGACTTCCCGCACCAGAGCCTCGGTAACCGCGGCGTGGACGTGAAGGCGATCCAGGGGTTCGTCCGTTTCCACGGGGCGATGACGGCCCGGGTCGACGGCATCTTCGGGACCACCACGGAGTCCGCCGTGCGCACCTTCCAGGCCGCGCAGGGCCTGACGGTCGATGGCCGGGTCGGCCAGCACACATGGGCAGCCCTGCTCGTCCGGGTGGAGCCCGGATCAAGCGGTGAGGCGGTCAAGGCTCTCCAGCGCCAACTCAACGAGAAGCGCGCGGCCGGCCTCCCGGTCGATGGCGTGTTCGGCGCGTCCACGCAGGCGGCGCTGCGGGCGTTCCAGCGCCACGCCGGCGTGGGCGACACGGGCATCGCCGGACCGGTCACCTGGACGGCGCTCATCCGACACCTGGAGCGCCCGGTCTTCGGCTCGAAGCTGTGCGACTACCAGGTCGGCAACGGTCTGGCCGACTGGGGAACGGCCGCCGCCCAGGGTCAGCTGGAGGCGGCCGCGTATCGCGTGGTGGACCTCGGCCACGGGCGGATCGCCGTCGGGGACGTGAGCCACGAGCACGGTGGCGACATCGCCGGTCACCAGAGCCATGAGGTCGGCTTGGACGTTGACATCAGGCCGATGCGGACGGCCCGCGACCAGTGCACGTGGGGCGTCAACTACCGCTGGTCGACCTACGACCGCGCGGCGACGCGCGACCTGGTCAAGGCCACAAGGGCCACCGCGTCCGGGCACGTCAAGCTCATCTACTTCAACGACCCGGTGCTCATCCGCGAGGGCCTCGTGACGTGGTCCGCCGGTCACGACGACCACCTGCACATCCGCTACTGCGAGCGTATCCACCCACAGTCGGCGTACGACTGCTGATGGCTCGGCGGAGGGTGGCGAGTGCGCCACGCGGACCGGACGCATAATGCGACACATGGCATCCTCCGACGACAGCGCGGTCGCGCGCTCCGCCGCCGCCGCCCCGAACAGTTGGGGCTTCGGTGACGGGCAGGCCATCCCATGGGACTACGCCCCGGCCCCTGAAGCGCGCGACATCGTGTCCCTCAAGGAACGCTACGGCCTGTTCATCGGCGGGCGTGAGGTCCAGGCGACCGGTGGCGAGACCTTCGTGTCCATCGATCCATCAACGGAGCTGCCACTGGCCAGCGTGGCCAAGGCCACGGCGGCCGACATCGACAAGGCGGTCCGCGCCGCTCGGCGCGCCTATCGCCGTTCATGGGGCCAGCTGTCCGGCAAGGAGCGGGCCAAATACCTGTTCCGCATCAGCCGCATCCTCCAGGAGCGCTCGCGCGAGTTCGCCGTTCTCGAGTCGATGGACTCCGGCAAGCCGATCAAGGAGTCGCGCGACGTGGACGTGCCCCTCGCGGCCAGCCACTTCTGGTACTACGCGGGCTGGGCGGACAAGCTCGACTATGCGTTCCCCGGACGCGTCGCCCGGCCGCTGGGCGTGGCGGCGCAGATCATCCCGTGGAACTTCCCGCTGCTGATGCTCGCGTGGAAGATCGCGCCGGCCCTGGCGGCAGGCAACACGGTCGTGCTCAAGCCGGCATCCACGACGCCGCTCTCCGCGCTGCTCTTCGCCGAGGTCTGCACGCAGGCCGATCTGCCGCCCGGCACGGTCAACATCGTGCCTGGCCCGGGCGAGGTCGGGATGTCGCTGGTGACCCACGCCGACGTCGACAAGGTCGCGTTCACGGGATCCACGGAGATCGGGCGCAAGATCTACCGGGGCGTGGCGGGCACGGACAAGGCGCTTACCCTGGAACTCGGCGGCAAGGCGGCCAACATCGTGTTCGACGACGCGCCGCTCGACCAGGCCATCGAGGGCATCGTCAACGGCATCTACTTCAATCAGGGCGAGGTGTGCTGCGCCGGATCGCGGCTGCTCGTCCAGGAGTCCATCGCCGAGACGCTCATCGACAAGCTCAAGGATCGCCTGGCGACGATCCGGGTCGGCGATCCGCTGGACAAGAACACCGATGTCGGAGCCATCAACTCCAAGGCCCAGCTGGAGAAGATCACGGAGCTCGTGGCGTCGGGTGTCGCCGAGGGCGCCGAGTTGTACCAGCCGGCCTGCGATCTGCCCGAGCGCGGCTACTTCTTCCGCCCGACGCTGTTCACCAACGTGGCCATGAGCCATCGCATCGCGGCCGAGGAGATCTTTGGGCCCGTCCTGTCCGTGCTGACCTTTCGGACCCCCGACGAGGCGGTCGAGAAGGCCAACAACACGCCCTACGGCCTGTCCGCCGGGATCTGGACCGACAAGGGCTCGCGCATCCTGGACATGGTCAGCAAGATGAAGGCCGGGGTCGTGTGGGCCAACACGTTCAACCGATTCGACCCGACGTCGCCGTTCGGCGGCTACAAGGAATCGGGCTTCGGCCGCGAGGGCGGGATGCACGGGCTGCACGCGTACGTGCGCCTGGAGGACCGCTGATGGCCGCCCGCAAGGCGACGCCGTCGATCCGCAAGGCGACGTCGTCGGCGACGCCGGCCATCCGCAAGGCGACGTCGCCGGCGATCCGCAAGGTGCCGCCGGCGATCCGCAAGGTGCCGCCCACCGTGGCCGAGCGCATCGAGGTGCGCAAGACCTACAAGCTGTACATCGGCGGAGCCTTCCCGCGCTCCGAGAGCGGTCGCGCCTACGTGGTCAAGGGCGCCGACGGCACGATCCTGGCCAATGCCTGTCGCGCGTCGCGCAAGGACCTGCGCGATGCGGTCCGCGCGGCCCGTGCCGCGCAGGGCGCCTGGGCACGCAAGACGGCCATGAACCGCGGCCAGGTCCTGTACCGCGTGGCTGAGCTGATGGAGGGCCGGCGCGACCAGTTCACGGCCGAGGTCGCCGCGGCCGAGGGGCTGACCGCGGCACGCGCTCGGACGACCGTGGATCGGGCCATCGATCGCTGGGTCTGGTACGCCGGCTGGGCGGACAAGATCGCCCAGGTGCTCGGGTCCAGCAATCCGGTCGCGGCCCCGTACTTCAACTTCACCATCCCGGAGCCGACCGGCGTCGTGGGCGTCGTGGCCCCGGAGACGTCGTCATTACTGGGGCTGGTCAGCCGCCTGGCGCCGCCGCTCGTCAGTGGCAACACGGTCGTGCTCCTGACCTCGGAGTCGCGCCCCCTGCCGGCCGTCACCCTGAGCGAGGTCCTTGCCACGTCCGACGTCCCGGGTGGCGTGGTCAACGTCCTGACCGGCTACCGCACGGAGCTCGTGCCGGTCCTCGCGGGGCACGTCGATGTCGACGCGCTGGACACCTGGGGCGTGCCCGACTCGATGCGCCTGGACACCGAGCTGCTGGCCGCCGATGACATCAAGCGCGTCCTGCGCCGGCCGACGACGGTCGCCGAGACCCGCTTCGATTGGCTGGACGACCGCGCCAGCGAACGACCCGAATGGATCGCCGCCTTCCTCGAGATGAAGACGGTCTGGCACCCCATCGGGGTCTGAGGACGTGGCCGCGCGTCCCGACCCCGAGGTCGGGTACCGGCGGGCCGGCGATCACCGCCGCGCCGACGGAGTGGTCGAGCGCCGCGTGTTCATCCAGGCGACGCCGCGGACCGTGTGGACGACCCTGCACGATCCCGCCGGCCTTGATGCCCTGTTCCCCGAGGTGGCCTACGGTCCGGCCGCGCCGTCCTGGCCCGCCGCGGGCACGACGCGGACCGGGCGCGCTCGGTTCGGCCTGCTGCGTGAGCAGTCCCGCACGGAGAGCCTGGAGGCCCGGCCGGATACCGTGTTCCGCATGCGCGTGACTGGCTCCGGGTTCCACAGCGAGTGGTCGTGGCGGCTCGAGCCAGTCGCCGGCGGGACGCGGGTGCTCCATGCCGGGCTGCTGGAGCCTGCCGATCGCTGGGCGGCCGTGCTCGTCCGCCTGGGCCGGGCGACTCTGGAGGCCAGGGTGGAGGCGCATCTGCGGGCGCTCAAAGACCGCGCCGAGGCCGTCGAACGGTCGCCTGCCCCGTGACCGAACCATCGGTCAGCGCGGTCCCGTTCGCGGGACTGCGGCGCAACGCCAGGGCCCTGGCCGGCGGTGCGGTCCTTCTCGCGCTGGTCTTCGTGGTCGTGCCCGACATCGCGCCGGCACCAAGCGGCGAGGTGCCGGTCACGCTCGTCCGCGGCCGGATCGTGGAGCTGCTCGATCCCGGCGACCTGGACCCGGGTGCGCCCGATGCTCGGGTCCTGGTCACGCAGGGGATCGAGGGCGGGCCGGCGACCGGCGACGAGCTGGAGGCGTTCCTGCAGGGACCGACCGGCCTGGAGGCCCGCCCGGACTTCGATGTCGGGGACGAGGTCATCGTCAACATCTCCACGAACCCCGACGCGCCGTTCGTCGCGATCAACGATCGATACCGGATCCCGACCCTGGCCCTGCTCCTCGGCGTGTTCGCGGCGGCGGTCACCGTCGTCGGCGGCTGGCGGGGCGTGCGCTCGCTGATCGCCCTGGCGCTCACCCTGGGGGTGGTCATCAAGCTCGTCGTGCCGCTCATCCTGGCTGGCTGGGACCCGGCATGGGTGGCGATCGGCGCCGCCACGGGCGTGACGGTGGCGACCTTCCTGCTGACCGAGGGGGCGAAGCGCCAGACCGTGGCCGCCGCCGTCGGCACGTTCCTGTCGCTCACCCTGGTCGCGGTGCTGGCCATCGCGTTCGACACGCTGGCCCGGTTCACGCCGCTGCGCGGGTCGGAGTCCGCGGGCTTCCTCATCTCGATGGGCGGCACGGAGTTGGACCTCGGAGGGCTCGTGCTGGCCGCGGTGATCTTCGGCGCGCTCGGCGTGCTCGATGACGTGACCGTCACCCAGGCCGCGACCGTCCAGGAGCTGCACGAAGCGGATCCGCGGGTCGGTCGCTGGGCACTCGCCGGTCGGGCCATGAACGTCGGCCGCTCGCACATCGCGGCGACCGTCAATACGCTGGTGCTGGCGTACGTCGGCGCGTCGCTGCCGCTCATCGTGCTGTTCGCCGCAGGGCAGCAGGACCCGCTGCTCATCGTGTCGGGTGAGGTCGTGGCGGTCGAAGTGGTCCGCGCCCTGGTCGGCAGCATCGGCATCGTCGCGGCGGTGCCGTTGACCACGGCCATCGCCGTCGGCCTGATCGGGCGTCGGATCCCGTTCGTGGGGAAGGGCAGGGAGCGAGCGGACTCGGCCCGGGCGCCCGGCTGGGATTGACCGGGTGGGGTCGGCCCGCGACGGACCCCCGGACCGCGGCGCTCCCCCCAGGAGCATTTCTCGGACCAGACCCTCGTGCATGCCCGCCCAGGATGCATCTCGTGTCGATCCGGGCGCCTGACCACGAGGGTTTCGTTCCAGGATCGCTCCTCCTGGGAGCGACCGACCGGACGGTGGGCCGGGCGGCCCGGGCGGCCCGGGCGCCAGGCTGGGATCGACCGGGCGCCCGACTGGGATCGACCGGGTGGGGTCGGCCCGCGACGGACCGGTGGGCACCCCTGCATCGTCAAATGTCAGTATTGACTGAAAGTTCTGACATCTCTAGCATTTCCGGGCATGACACCCGCCGAAGAACAGCTCGTCGAGTCGATGGCCCGGATGCTCGCCGCCGGGGGCTTGCCCTTGGCGGCGGCCCGCATGTGGGCATACCTGCTCGTCTGTGAGCCGCCCGAACAGTCGGCTGCGGACCTGGCCGAGATCCTCCACGCCAGCCGCGGCAGCATCAGCGGATCGGCACGCCAGCTGGAGACCGCCGGTCTCATCCGGCGCTCCAGCCGCAAGGGCGATCGACGCGAGTACTTCAGCATCCCGCCCGGATCGATCACCCAGATCCTGAACGCGCGGCTGCCGGTCGCCACCGCCTGGCGCCAGCTCGCCGAGGGCGGCTTGGAGATCCTCAAGGACCGCAGCCCCGCTTCCCGGGCTCGACTCCAGGAAGTCCACGACGTGTACGCCTTCATGGAGCAGGAGCTCCCCGCGATGCTCGATCGATTCCTCGAGCGACGAAAGGACACGACCTCATGACCTCGGTCATCCATACGGAGCAGTTGACCAAGACCTACGGTGCCCACCGGGGCATCGCCGAGCTCGATCTCGACGTCGAGCAAGGCGAGATCTTCGGCTTCCTCGGGCCTAACGGCGCGGGCAAGACGACCACGATGCGCGTGCTCCTCGACCTCATCCGGCCGACGGCCGGGCGAGCCGAGGTGTTCGGCATCGAGACGACCGCTGACCCGGTGGCCATCCATCGCCGCATCGGCTACCTGCCCGGCGAGTTCGACCTGTACGACCGGCTGACCGGGGCGGACACCATCGCCTACTTCGCCAACCTGCGCGATGGCGTGGACACGGCCTACGCGGCTGAGCTCGTCGAGCGCCTCGGCCTGGATCCCTCGCGCAAGTACAAGGAGTACAGCAAGGGCAACAAGCAGAAGGTCGGCCTCGTGGTCGCCCTGCAGCATCGCCCGGACCTGCTCATCCTGGACGAGCCGACGTCAGGCCTGGATCCCCTTGTCCAGCAGACCTTCTTCGAGATCATCCGCGAGGCCCGCGCGGAGGGCCGGACGGTGTTCCTGAGCTCGCACGTGATCGACGAAGTCGATCGCACCTGCGACCGAGTGGCCATCATCCGAGAAGGCCGTCTCGTCCAGGTCGACCGCATCGACGCCATTCGCAAACTCGCCTTCCACCACGTCGAGCTGGTCTTCACCGAGCCCGTCGCCACGGCGATCTTTGCGGGCCTCGAGGGCGTGAGCGAGGTCGTCGCCGATGGCACGATCCTGCGGATGCGGGTCAACGGACCGATCGGCGGGGTACTCGCCGCCGCGGCGCCGCACGGCATCGTGGACGTCGTCTCCCGTGAGCCGAACCTGGAGGACGTCTTCCTCGCCCAGTACGGGGTCGCGTCATGACCGCCGGAGCAGACCTGCTGGTGCGGCGGATGACCTCGGGCCGGCCGTGGTCGCGGGTGATGGGCCTGCGCTCCGTCTATGCCAAGACGGTACGGGACAGCCGCTGGACGGCGCTCATCGTCGGGCTCGTGGCGGGCGGTCTGTTCATCGTCGGCGCCGCGCCGCTGGCTGTGCAGTTCCCGACGGCCGCCGACCGACTCGCCCTGGTCGCCCAGGCCGAATCGCTGCCGGTCATCATGCGTGGTCTCCTCGGCGATCCGATCGCCGTGGACACACTCGGTGGCTTCCTGTCCTGGCGGATCGGCAACATCCTGGCCGTGATGCTGTCGCTGTGGAGCGTCCTCGCCCTGTCGTCCACGCTCGCCGGCGAAGCGCGCAAGGGCAGCCTCGACCTGCTCCTCTCGACGCCGCATGCACGCCGCACCATCGCCCTCCAGAAGGTCGGTGGCCACCTGACCGCCCTGACGGTCGCGATGGTCATCGGCGCCCTGCTGACGTGGGTGACGGGCATGGTGTTCGCCACGCTGCCGGGCGACAACATCCCGCTGACCGCCGCCCTCGGCCATTTTCTCCTGACCGGCCTTCTGGTCCTCGCCGGGGGCGCCGTGGCGTTCGCCGCGTCGCCGTTCGTGGGTCACGGCCAAGCCGCCGGGCTTGGCGCGGTCGCCGCCTTCGGCACGTACCTCGTGTCGTCCTACGGGGCGTTGTCGCCGGCCCTTGAAACGCTCGGTTCCCTGTCCTGGTATCAGTGGACGGCCGCGCACCGGCCGCTCGCGGGGCAGTGGGACCTCGCGCCGGTGCTCGGGCTCGCCGCGATCATCGCGGGGCTCCTCGCGATCGGCATCTGGGGGTTCGTTCGTCGCGATGTCGGACAAGCGACCGCCGTGGGCTGGCTGCGTCTGCCGGGCCTGCCTGCCGGGATCGGCGGACCGTTCCGCCGCGCGCTGGCCGATCGCACCGGCTCCGCCATCGGGTGGGGCCTGGGGCTGGGAATCTACGGGGCGATGATCGCGTTGTCCGCAGAAGCGTTCGCTGAGAGCCTCGGCCAGATCAAGGGCATCGAGGAGATGATCGCGATCCTGTATCCGGGTCTGGATCTGACGCAGCCCGCGGCCTTGCTGCAGCTGTCCTTCTTCAGTTTCGGCTCGCTCATGTTCGGTCTCGCGGCCGCGACCTTCGTGTCGGGCTGGTCGAGCGATGAGGCGAACCGCCGACTCGATGTCGTGCTGACCACACCCTTGTCGCGCGCCCGCTGGTTCGTGGCCAGCGCGGGTGCCGTGATGGCCGCCGTGGCGATCACCTCGACCGTCGTCGCGGCGTTCATCGGGCTGGCCATCGTGACCCAGGGCTACGACGCCGTCTCCGCGATCGAAGGCATCCTGGCCCTCGGGCTGTACACGGCCGCGTTCGCCGGTGTCGGGCTGGCCGTGGGTGGCGCGCTGCGACCGGGGAGTGCGGGCCTCGCGACCGGCGTGTTCGTCATCGGCTCGTTCCTGCTCGCGTTCCTCGGCCCTGCGCTCGACCTCCCGGATCTGCTCGTGCAGGCATCGCTGTTCTCGCATGTCGGCCAGCCGATGGCGGGTGTGTTCGATGTCCCGGGCTTGGTCGCCGCGGCGGCTCTGGCGATCGGCGGCGTGCTCGTCGGGATGATCGGCCTGCAACGACGCGACGTGGGCCGCTGACCTCCACTACCGTGCTGGGGTGGACCCCCTCATCGTCGGACTGGTGGCCGTCAGCGCTGTCCTCCATGTCGCGTGGAACGTCCGGCTCAAGACCGCTGGGGACCCGCTCCGGGCGGCCACGGTCGGGATGCTCGCGGCGACGCTCGGCATCGTGCCGATCGGCGTGGTGGCGTGGCTGGCCGCCGGATCCCCGGTGCTCCCGACGGCGGGGATCGTGCTCGGCGTCGTGTCCGGGACCGTGGAGGCCGGGTACTTCATCCTGCTGTCGGCGGCGTACCGGCGCGGCGACCTGTCCGTCGTCTACCCGATCGCCCGTGGGACCGCGTCGCTCCTTGCCGTCGCGTTCGGCGTCATCGTGCTCGGGGAGCGGCTGGGCGTCGTCGGCTCCTTCGGCGTCATCGCGCTCATCGCCGGCTTCCTGCTGCTGCAGCGGAAGTGGCGGGCGCTATCGGCCAGGCGGCGCGGGGCGGGGGCAGGCGGCGGCATCGATCCAGCCATCGCCTTCGCCCTGGCCACTGGCGTGTCCATCGCCACCTACACCGCGCTGGACCGGGTCGGCACCCGCCTTATCGATCCGCTGCCGTATGCGGCGATCCTGTGGGTGACCACGTCCGTCGTGCTCGTGCTGTGGGTGCGAATCACCGGGCGTGCCGCCGGCAGCCTGTTCGCTGGCGGCATGGCGGAGGCGCGGCGCTCGGCAGTGGGCGGGTGGCTGACCCTGGGCGCCTACGTCCTCATCCTGATCGCGCTCAGCGTGGCGCCACTCAGCGGGGTGGCGCCGCTGCGCGAGAGCGCGACCGTGTTTGCGGCCGCCTGGGGCTCTGTCCGCCTCGGGGAGGCGGTGACGCATCGGGAATCGGTGCGACGGATCGGCGCATCCGTGCTCATCGTGGCCGGTGCGTTGCTTCTGGCGATCGGCGGTTGATGGGGGTCCACGAGGGCGCCCCGGTTGCCTCAGTGTTGCGCGTCCGTTGTCCCACCCCACGGTCCCAACGTCGACCGATCAGCGCAGGTCGGGCCTTCGTCCGACGACCGTGCCGCGGGGCGGGCCACGTATCGAAGGACGGGTCGATTCGTGGCGCTCCACCGACGGCCGGACCGCTGGGCGGGACGCTGCGCCGGAACGCTGGGCCGGATCCCTGGGCGGGACGCTGCGCCGAAACGCTGGGCCGGAACGTTGGGTGGGCCGCTGTGCCGGATCCCTGGGCCGGAACGCCGGGCCGGATCCCTGGGCCGGAACGCCGGGCCGGATCCCTGGGCCGGAACGCCGGGCCGGACTCCTGCATGGGGAGCGCCTGCGCGACTCCAGGGCGCAGCCGGCTGCTATCTGTCCGGCCGAGGATCAGCTCGCTGCAGGCTCCGCGGCGACGTCCCGCCCGAACACGCGTCGCCGACCCCACCGGCCATTGACCAGGGCCACGCCGGCGATGACCAGCGCGGTGCCCATGATGAGCCGGGCGTCCACGGGCTCCTGCAGGAACGTGTAGCCCAGGGCGATGCCCACGATGGGCAACAGGTAGGCGACCAGGGTGGTGCGCGTGGCGCCCCAGGCCTTGAACAGGCGGAACACGAACAGGTAGGCGAGCCCTGAGCCCAGGATGCCCAGCCACAGGATGGCGAACAACGCCTGGAGGTCGGGCCGAGCCTCCCACGGCTGCTCCAGGGCGACCGCCAGGACGGTCGTGATGATGGCCGCAAAGGTCACCTGGAAGACGGCCGGGATGATCGCCGGCAGACCGCGCACGTTGCGCCGCGAGTAGACCGCCCCGGCGGCGTAGCTGAACGTCGCACCCAGGAGAGCCAGCTGGCCGATGAGCGGCGAGTCGTCGGTCCCGTCCAGGCCCCGGCTGGTGATGATGATGACGCCCAGGAAGCCGATGAGCAGGCCAGCCACGCCGTTGACGCGCATCGGCTCGTCGCGCAGGAAGATCGCCGACAGGACGATGGCGAAGAGCGGGACCGGCGAGGTCAGGATCGCCGCCAGCGACGAATCGACCGTCTGCTCGGCCCAGGTGATGAGCCCGAACGGGATGACGATGTTGATGACGGCCATGACCAGCAGGTGGCCATAGACCATCCGATCGCGGGGCACCGGCGTGCGCGTGATGCGCAGGGCGGTCCACAGGAACAGGCCACCGACGAGCAGCCGGCCAGCGACCAGGGTGAACGTCCCGAAGTCATCGACCGCGAGCTTGATGAACAGATAGCTCGAGCCCCACATGAAGCCAAGGGCCAGGAAGATCAGCCACTCGGCGCGGGTCGCTCGCTCGGTCATCGGGGGAGTGTATCGATGGATGGTCTAGCGCGATAGGCCAAGCGCTGCAGGTGACGGGGCGAGTCGGTCGTCATGCCACGTGGAACCCGCCAGGCGACCGATCGGTTGCAACGCAGCCCGCCTCCCCGACTAGCGCCAGCGGGTGAGGATCGCCTCCCGGTCGAACAGGCGGACGCCGATGCGCAGTCCGACGAGCGCCACGACCAGCACGACAGCGGCCATCAACGCGTACCCGACGGCATCGACGATGGCCGTGCCCGTCGCCTGGATGATGACCACCGCGATGACCGGCACGATGATCACGCCGCCGACCTGCTGGGCGACCCGCGGGTCGTTGACCCGGGCGCTGACGATGACGCCGGCGACGACCGAGAGGAGGCCGACTGCCGGGCCCAACAGGAGGACGCCGGCCAGCCACGATGGGTCGGTGACCACGCCGAACAGGTTCGGCCCATACACGATCGACGCCAGGGCCACGAACACGATGTACGTGACGATGCCGGTCAACACGCCCGGGACGAGGGCGGCCAGCGCCTTGCCGGCGAGCAGCTCCACGGTCCGGATCGGCGCGGCAAGGACGGGCTCCAGGGAGCGCGCCTGCTTCTCGCCGATGATGCTGAACGTTGCGATGGACAGCGGGATATAGGCCGGCATCAGCAGGAAGAAGACCAGGAACTGCTGCACCGCGAACGCCCCGGCCAGCTCGCCCGGCGAGAACGTCGCCCACTCGGGGCGCTGCGCCAGGATCTGCGCCGAGAGCTCGGGCGGCAGGGCGCGCTCCCCGACGGCCGCGCCGAGGACGATGGGCGCCACGGTCAGGATGAGCGGCGGGACGACGATGGTCGAGACCAGCAGGCGGTTGCGGATCATCTCCGCCCACTCGCGCCGCAGCAGGGTCCAGATGATCCCCGAGCGCATCAGGCTGCCTCCCCGCCGGCAGACGGTCGGACGCCCATGATCTCGAAGTAGATGGCCTCCAGGGAGAGCCGCTCCACGCGCACCTCCACGATGGCCGCGCCGGCGGCGACCAGCGCACGCACGACGGCCGGGGCGACCTCGGCAGGCTCGGCCGCCTCCACGTGCAGGACCCCATCCAGGGCCTCCACACCGAGCACGCCAGCGACGGCGCGAGCCGCCGTCACGAGGGCCGGATGCGACGGCGCCGCCAGGCGCACGGTCAGGCGCCGCTCGCCGTGCGCCCCGCGCAGGCGGGCGGGCGAGTCGACCCGCAGCAGGCCGCCACGCACGAACGCGATCCGGTCGCACAGCCGGTCCGCCTCGTCGAGGTTGTGGGTGGCCAGGACGATGGTGCGCCCGGCGCGGCGCAGCCCCTCGATCGACTCGCGCACCACGAACGCCGCCTCAGGGTCCAGCGCGGCCGTCGGCTCGTCCAGGAAGACGACCGACGGGTCGTGGAGGAGCGCCCGGGCGATGGCCAGCTTCTGCTTCATGCCCTTGCTGAACGTGCCCGCGATGTCGGTCCGCCGCTCCCACAGCCCGAACAGGCGCAGGTAGCGCTCGATGCGCTCGGCGCGGACGTCCGCCGCGAGGCCATACAGCCGCCCGAAGAACTCCAGATTGGCGCTTGCCGACAGCTTGTCGTAGAGCCCCGGCGTCTCGGTCAGGATGCCCACCCGGGCGCGGACGTCGTCCGGCTGCGAGCGCACGTCGAAGCCATCGATGGTGGCCGTGCCCTCGCTCGGCTCGATGAGCGCGGTGAGCATGCGCACGGTCGTCGTCTTGCCCGCGCCGTTGGGCCCGAGGAGGCCGAGGACCTCGCCGCGGCGCACGTCCAGCGAGATGTCCCGGACCGCCCAGCGATCGCCGAAGCGGCGCCCGAGACCGGCGGCATGGAGCGCGACCGACTGATCGCCTGGCGTGGTGAGGACGGTGGACATCGCTCGAAGTCTGCCGCACCCGGACGACGAGCGCGCCGGTACCCTTGGCGCTGATGGACCAGCACCGACCGCCGACCGCCGAACTCGTCGCGCGCCTGCGCGCCATGGAGCCGCTGGCGGAGCGTGATCCGGGGTCGATCCGGGTCGTCCACGCGCCGGGCCGAGTCAACCTCATGGGCGAGCACACCGACTACAACGCGGGCTTCGTGCTGCCGGCCGCGATCGACCTCGGCATCACCATCGCGCTCGTGCCGACCGACGACCGGCGCGTGGAGCTGACCCGGCTCGACGGCGCCGACGCCGACGCCGACGCCGACGCCGACGCCGTCCACGACCATGACGGCTTCGATCTCGACGCCATCGGGCCACGTCGCGATCGCTGGCTGGACTACGTCGCGGGCACGGCCTGGGCGCTGGCCGAGGCCGGCGTCGCGACACGCGGGTTCCGCGGGCTGCTGACGTCTGACCTGCCGGCCGGCGCCGGGCTGTCGTCGTCGGCCGCGATCGAGCTGGCCTCGGCCTGGGCGTTGTCCGGCGGCGAGACCCCGACGCTCCCGACGATGGCCCTGGCCCAGGCCGCCCAGCGTGCCGAGAACGCGTATGTCGGCGTCAGCTCCGGGCTCATGGATCAGTTCGCGGTGGCGTTCGGTGTGGCCGGCCATGCCCTGCTGCTCGATTGCCGGAACCTGGAGCATCGGACCGTGCCGCTGCCGGCGGGGACCACCCTGGTCGTCTGCCACTCGGGCGCACCGCGCACCCTCGCGGCGACCGCCTACAACGCCCGGCGGGCCGAGTGCGACCGAGCGGTGGCCGGGTTGCGGCAGCTGGACCCGACCATCGCCACGCTCCGCGACGTCACGCCGGCCCTGCTCACGGCCGGCGCCGCGCGACTCGACGACGTCGCCCGCCGGCGGGCCGAGCACGTCGTCCACGAAAACGCGCGGGTGCTGGCCACCATCGAGGCGCTGAAGACTGGCGACCTGCATGCCGTCGGCGTCGCGTTCGCCGCCAGCCACGCCTCCCTGCGCGACGACTTCGAGGTCAGTTCGCCGGCGCTCGATGCGCTGGTCGACATCGCCTCGAGCGTGCCCGGCGTCATCGGCGCGCGCCTGACCGGTGCCGGGTTCGGCGGGTGCACCGTCAACCTCGTCCACGACGAGGCCGTCGATGCCCTGCGGACCGCGGTCCTGGGCGCCTACCCGGCCAGGACCGGTCTGCGCCCACGGGTCTTCCCGGTACGTGCCGCGGCCGGGGCGCACCGCGTCGCATGATCGCCCTCCGCGTCCTGGTCACGGCTCTCGGCGTCGCGCTCGGCGTGATCTTCCCGTTCATCTCGGTGATCCTCGCCGACTTCGGGTTCTCGCCGAGTGAGATCGGCTTCATCTCCTCGCTGGGCGCGGTCGGTTTCACCATCGCCGTGCCCGTCTGGGGTCACCTCGCCGATGTGCGCTTCGGTCGACCGCGAACCCTGCAGCTGTGCGGCCTGGCTGGCGGAGCGGCCATCGTGGCCCTGCTCTTGCCCCTGCCGCCGCTGCTCATCGTGGTGATGTTCCTGCTGTTCTGGATCTTCGAGTCATCGTGGCAGCCGCTGGCCGATGCGATCACCGTCAATGCCCTGCGCGGCCGCGATTACGCCCGGGTCCGCCTGTTCACGAGCCTGGGCTTCGCGGTGGCGGCCATCCTCGC
>Ga0163144_10007357_pt1 | contig 24139 bp, 24 predicted proteins | sample OliLak19BULKMAT1_FD_123175 | JGI IMG/M metagenome (GOLD analysis project Ga0163144, IMG submission 123175) | Freshwater microbial mat bacterial communities from Lake Vanda, McMurdo Dry Valleys, Antarctica - Oligotrophic Lake LV.19.BULKMAT1 | ecosystem: Environmental > Aquatic > Freshwater >...
GGCCTTAACCTTAACCCCGTTATTCATTTTTAGCGCCCAATCCCGGAATGACAATGTTGTCGGCCTCGGTCTTTCTCATTTTGATCTTGGTAAACGCCTGGTCCGCTTCGAAGAAGAAACCGGTACCCACTTCATTACCCCTGCTCCATTTGAAAAATTTATTGCTGTACACGATAGCTTTCCCTTCATCCCAGATCAACTCTTCGCTTTCCAACCTGGTGCTGTCACTGGAAATCAACACGACATGGTCGCGGGCCGTCATAATCCTTTTATTTTCATCGCGCACCGCATAGCGGGCAGTGAGCCGGGCTTTGAGTTTCATGGAATCATCATAAAACTCACAATAAATTCCGTCGGTAAATTCCTGGAGGGTTATATTTTTTTCATTAGTCCTTTTGATCACCGGGGCTTTGAGCAGGACTTCCAGACGGCCGGAGTCTGTATAATGGATGGTCACATCATGCACCAATTCTTCATTGCCTTTTTTCCGATTGACTTCATTGATCAGACTGACCTCATTTTCACAAGACCACCATAAGGACAGGATAAGAATACTAACGCAATAACGTAACATCGCCTTTAATTATCCGGGTCACCTGGTCAACAAACAAGATGGATGCAGAATAGGTGTAAACCCCTGGCGCCAACGCTTCTCCGTTTCGGGTACCGTCCCATCCCATAGACTCGTCATTGATATCGAGGTTTTTCCCTTCGTATACCAATCCGCCCCATCGGTTAAATACTCTTAAATACTCTATGGATTCAATGGCCCGGTTTCCGTACAAACGAAATATTTTATTATTGGAATCGCGATCCGGGGTAAAAACATTGGGAGTAAACAATGCCCTATCCAGCGAAACCTCTACAAACATAGAATCCGCGGCAATACAACCGTCATTGGTTGTGACGATCAACTTATATCGGGTACTCCCGCGAGGAATGGCATCTGTAACCAGACAGGAATCACATTCTACTCCATCCGGGGGTAACCAACGCACTGATTTAATGTTTCCCAATGGGGCATACGACCCTGCCAACCTGACTTCGTAACCCAGTCTCCCTTTAAGATCCGGGCCAGCATCTACGACAACTGGAGGTGGTTCGGTAAGGGTTACCATCGTGGAGTCCCTGCAGCCTCTTGCATCCGTTATTTTTACTAAATAGCTTCCTTTGTTGAGTCGGTTATAAAAAAATTGTCTTTTAAATTTTTCATTTTTAAAGCTGAACTGATAATCCGGAGTGCCCCCTTGCCCCGTAATCGAAATAGAGCCATTTGGGACCCCAGGGCATAACAAATTCTGGGTTATTGGGACTACCCTTAAATCAGGAAAGTCATCACAACAAGGGAGAACATCGATCTCTTTGACAAAAGAAAAGATACACCCTCTGTCGGATTCTACCACGAGTACTATGGTCTTTTTGCCAAAAGAATTATACCTGACCTGGTGTGGGCCTTTGGTAAAATTGACCTCTGATGGCAAGGCACCGTCCCCAAAATTCCAGGTAAATTTCACAATGTTGCCCGCTTCAAAAAAAGTGCTGTCACCCACGGTAAAAGCCTGGTCACATTTAAGTCCTGATTCCGGAACTACCTTGAACTGAGTTTCAGGTCCCAGGAATTCACCCAATCCGGCAAATACTATAAAAAAGCCATGGTTTGTAGAAGTAAAATTATTGATCATGACCCCATAACTTTTCCCTTTAACCATATCCAATTGTCTCAGGAAGCCATCTTCTCCCGGATCACAATTTGGGCTCTCTTCCGTATCTCGGGCCGTCGCATTAAGTCCGGTGGGTCCAGGACAGGCAGTAGCCATACACCTCAGCAGGATCTTACCGGTACAATTATTTAATCCGTTAGGGAATTCATATACTGCAAAATCCATATCATCATTTCCATCATCCGGTGTAATCGTAAATGTCAGTGGTCCATCATTGTAAGCTGTCCAGCGATACCAGGTGGAATTGGATTCAGAATTATTATTTCGGGGATCAGCATTGTTGAAGTCAAGGCAGGAATTATCTGCTTCATCAGGTATACTACCGGTTCCCACTACACTCTCTATATGAAAAGCATCCTTACTGCATAAAACAGCTCCGGTACCACAATCTCCATTTGCAGTTGCAGGGGGGTTATAGTTATTTATACAAATTTGAAAACTCCCGAAAGCCGCACCTACTCCGTCTATCCGGATATAATAAGTCGCCCCGGTCACCAATCCACCTTTGTACAAAGTTGCAGTATTCAGATTTGCCGGTGAGGTAACACAGGGAAATATTTCACTCATATTGCTGCAATTGCCCGTATAAATTGCCAACTCTGGTCTTTTTAAGGTAATTCCATTGACGGTAATCAGCACATCAGTGGCAATGGCTACAAATTTGAACCATACATCATGTGATGCATTGGACCAGCAGGTCGCTTTGTCGATGTCACCCGCATCCGGATCATAATTGGATCCCTGGGTAGTAAATTGACCAATTTTCGAACAAAATTTTGTTACATCGGCAATACGAAAGGCATCCAGGCAAAAATCGTTTTCTGGTTGGGCCAGGATATCATTGGCAAAAAAGAAGGAAGTAAATAATAGAATTTGTATAAGCCTCATTTTAATTCATTCCCTTCTTTAACGTAAACAGACCTGCTAATGATTTCTTTTATTTTGTTTTGAAAATATTAAAATTGTGACCTTTACCCTGGATTAAGACGCAATATATAGAACAATGGTTAGAAATTTTATCCCAACTTTATTCACGCTTTTCAATCTGTTGATGGGCTGTATGTCCCTGTATTATGTGTTCACCCAACAGTATATCATCGTGTTTTGGCTGATCCTGTTTGCTGCTCTGGCAGATGTCCTGGACGGTCTTGTTGCGCGTCTCCTCAAGGTCAGTGGGGAGCTGGGCAAACAGTTGGATTCGCTGGCCGATGTGGTTTCTTTCGGGGTGGTGCCGGGTGCGATCTTTTTTCAATTGATCCGGTACGCCTATGAGGCCAACCACACCCTTCAATCCGGCAATTTTGGGACGGGACTGGCATTCGGTGGATTTATCTTTACCCTTGGTGCTGCTTTAAGACTCGCTAAGTTTAACCTGGATAGTAACCAAAGCACGGATTTTGTAGGATTGGCCACACCGGGTGCATCCTTGTCCGTTATTGGCCTGATGTTGGTCCATCACAAAGGATCGGGGTTTATGACGGCGATTGTTTCGAATGAATATATGCTCCTGGGTTTCGCCATGATTTTGTTTTCTTTAATGCTCTCACCGATCAGAATGTTCAGTCTGAAATCAATTGCCCATGGAGGTTGGAAAAAAAATATAATCCCGCTGATATTCATAGTTATGGCATTGGTTTTAACAATCTGGTTAAGGGGCCCGGCCATCGCTTTACTTCCATTGCTTTATGTACTTTTGTCCCTTTATTTATACAGAAAAACATGAAGTATATTGCGCAAATAAGAGTCATGCCACACAAGGTGTTACTGGATCCCCAGGGAAAAGCGGTTGGAAATAATCTCAAGCGCATAGGCCTGGCTGCCTGCACTGGTGTAAGGGTAGGGAAAAACATTCAGATGGATGTGGAAGCAGAAGACGAAAATGCAGCCAACCACCTGGTCCAGACTGCCTGTGAAAAGTTATTGACCAATCCAATTATGGAATATTTTGAATATTCATTGTTACCTCAGCACTAATGTTATATCTCGTACCGACGCCTATTGGTCATTTGGAAGATATGACCTACCGGGCGGTCGCCATCTTAAAGGAGGTTGATTATATCCTGTCAGAAGATACCCGGACTACTCAATTTCTTCTCCATCATTACCAGATTTCCAAAGAAGTAAGGTCTTTTCACGATCACAATGAACATGGCAAACTGCCATCGGTACTCACGGACTTACAGCAGGGCAGGACTATCGCCCTGGTGAGTGAAGCAGGGATGCCCGGTATATCTGATCCCGGGTTTTTATTGGTAAGGGCCTGCAGGCAGGCTAACCTGGCCATGACGGTATTACCCGGCCCCTGTGCCCTAATCAATGCGCTGGTGTCCTCCGGTATCCCGACCGAACCATTTCATTTTGAAGGTTTTTTGCCACATAAAAAGGGACGCCAAACCCGGCTAAAATATTTAGGCGGACTCGCCGCTACTTTTATTTTATATGAATCTCCACACCGTTTTTTAAAGTGTTTGGACGAACTGATAACGATCTGTGGACCCGACCGGCACAGTGCGGTTTGCAGAGAACTGACCAAAAAATTCGAGGAAGTCCGGCCGGGAACTCTACTGGATCAAAAAAATTATTATGAAAAGGAAGGCATTGTAAAAGGCGAGTTTGTGCTCGTAGTAAGTGGTAACCCGCTGGCTGCTTAGTTATTAATCAAACCAGATTCCCGCCTTATTCACTCAGCATATTCTTATCAATTAACACAGTCAGGGCAGCAAATAAAGGTAACTTTGACGATTATTTGCCGAGCTATATGAGAAGGATAATTATTTTAGGTTTAGCGCTGACCGGTTGCCTGATGATTTCATGTAAAAAGGACAACCCGGATTATCTGGTGGCTGTCAGCAACCCTTCTTTCTATCATGGTGTGATGAATGAGATCACTAATATTATGGTATACGATATTTTTTCCCCTCCGGTTGCCAGCCGGATTTATAGCCGGTGTGCCCTCGCGGGCTACGAAGCTATGGCCGCCGGGGATTCTAGTTACCAAAGCCTGAGTGGACAAATAAAGAACCTGCCCCCCATGCCCAAACCCATCCCTGGAGAGGAATATGCCTACCCTATAGCCAGCGTGAAAGCGACCTTGAACATGGGCAGGACCTTGTTGTTTTCCGAAGATAAAATGAATGCCTACGAACAAGAGTTGATCTTGAATTATAGAAAAATTGGCGTGCCGGAAGATGTACTCATGAGGTCTTTGGCATTTGGTGATAGCGTCAGTTCAGCTATAATCAAATGGACCAGCAGTGATAATTACAAACAATCCCGCACTTTTCCGAAATTTTCCGTCACGCATGAAACAGCCAGGTGGAAACCTACTCCACCAGCCTATATGGATGCCGTGGAACCCCATTGGAACAAACAGCGTCTTTTGTTTTTGGACAGCGCTACGCAGTTTAAACCCAATCCACCCACCCCGTATTCGGAAGACGAGCGCAGTGCGTTTTATGCTGAAGCAAAAGCGGTCATGGAGGTTTGTAATTCGATGGATAGCAATTTTCAAAAGATTGCAGCCTTCTGGGATTGTAATCCATTTGTAGTTCATCAGCAGGGCCATGTGATGTTTGCCACGAAAAAAATTTCACCCGGTGGTCATTGGATGGGCATTACCCGGACCCTTTGTATTCAGCTCAACAAATCGTTTTCTGAGACGGTGGAAGCCTATACCCTGGTAGCGATAGGATTGCATGATGGTTTTATCATATGCTGGGATGAAAAGTTCAAGAGCAATCTGGTGCGTCCGGAAACTTATATCAATGAACATATTGACCCCGAATGGATCCCCTTGTTGCAAACGCCTCCTTTTCCCGAATTTCCGAGCGGACATAGCGTTGTTTCCAGTGCATCGGCGGAAATCCTGACCGGGTTGTTTGGTGATAATATTGCATTTACCGATAGTGTAGAAGTTGAGTTCGGACTATATCCTCGTTCTTTCGGAAGCGTGAAGCAAGCCGCTGAGGAAGCTTGTATCAGCCGGTTTTATGGAGGGATCCACTATATGCCTGCTATCAGACTGGGGGCTGATCAGGGAAAGAGTTTAGGCCAGTACCTGGTTCAAAAACTAAAGACAAGAAGTAATAAATAAAAAAAGCAGGTAATAATATAAATTTTTACTTGCAGCTATGATATCCGGTCTAAACCGGTAAACAAAGGTTACTCCTTACCAGTATAAAAACTTCTGTTCAGCCGGAAACCCAGTGCGAATTTACCGTCTTTGAGGAAGTTCGGATTCCTGGACAACTGGGTTATACCGCTGGCGTCGGTGGTATTGCCGATATAAAATTGAAAAACGTGACCACCGGTATTAAATTCCATACCAAAAGCGAGCAGATCGGGACTATAGTTGGCTATGGCTCCGTTACTGTCTAAGACGTTTTCATACATGTTTAGTTGCCGGTTGTATTCGAGGGTCAAAGCAGTGTTTTGCTTCCATTGATATTTGCTCCCCATACCGATGGAGAAAATATTATTGCTATTGTTTTTCCCATAGGGTATAATGTTGTAATGAACCAGGGTAGGCATGAGTTGTATCGAAAGCTTAGGGCTGAGTTTCCTGGCAATAAGCAGTTGGTGCAGGTATGAAAATTTATTCCATGGGGTATAATTTGGATTTTCGTCGTTGGATGGATCTTCCTGGACATTGACATTAGTCAGGGACAACCAGGCCAGGGTAACCGGTATATTTTTTGCCCGGGATTGTTGTCTCAATAATTTCAATTTTATCCAACCCTCAAAACCGAGGTCTCCGGCAAGGGCAATCCCCAGGTTGGTATGGTCAAATAGGGAATAGTCCAGGGATACATTAGTATGGGCTACCCCGGAGTTGAATCCAAGTACCTGGGCGAGGTTTTGGCCGGCATTGATGTCCTTATTCCAGATGATACCAAAGTGATGGGCAACCAGAAATTGGAGGTTTTGTTTACCCACCATTTCAACACTTTGCATATTGATGATGTTGGTAGCCTGAAAGGTATTCTTAGTATATTTCGGTTTTACCGTTTCTTTGGCGGTTGGAGCAGCTTCTTCCTGGGAATAGATGGGAATTATCGCGAGACAAATCAAAAAAGTCTGGTAGATTATTTTTTTCATAAGGCTATTATTAAAAGTTATGGTCACATGAATACTCATTTTCGATCAACGCGGTTGACCTGCCGCAATCCAGGTTTTAAATGTTTCAATAGTGCATGAAGTCATGCCGAGAACCCCACCCGGATGACCGCTTCTTCCTCCACTGATTGCCATTGCTGTTAAGGTGTTTTTGCCGGCTACCATTTTAGTGTAATCCAGTACTGGTCCGCGGCCACCGTGACACCCGGCAGATTTACAAGTGGAATTATAGATTGGAAGTATATTATTGGTAAAATTTATTATACCGGTCACATCGCAGACGGCGCTGCCACCATCATAGGGAGGACCTTGTTCAATCCCATTGATGATGATGTTTCGCTGATTGGAAGTTAGTTGGACTGTTCCTCCTCCCGGATGACCAATGCTGCCCTGGGCCCATTGTCTCATGGTATCCGCGCGGGCAATGATGGTACCGTAATCCACAATTCTGTTGATCCGGATAATGGTAGTCCCGTCCTTAACGGTATCAAAGCGGGTAAAGGGAACTGCATTGTTATTGGCACTGTTGGCCTGGGCATTATTGTGGCATCCGCAACCAGCCTTAGGCGGCGTCATTGTTTGAGAGTTGAAAAGGAACTTAATCAATTGTTTTTCAGCACAATATTAAACCCAGAATTCAGATACAAGCAACTTGTAGAGTTTGCCATCTAACTTTACGCATTGCTCCTGGTACAGCCCTTGCAAAGTATCCACCCCGTACAGTACCTATAAAATTTTTCTTTAGCCATTGAGACCTGTAAATAGGCAGTTCTGAATATTGGTTTACAAACTTCAGTTAGAAAATTAAGCCTTCTATCCCGCAGGGATTTACTATAGGTAAAAACACGCAAGGGTAAATACGGCGTGCTGTAGGTACGCCCTGTCATACATACTAAAGCCTGTACATAGGCAGTTCAGAATATTGGTTTACAACCTTCGGCTATAAAATGTAATAAATCCCTCTATCCCGTAGGGATTTACTATAGGTAAAAACATGTAAGGGTAAATACGGCGTGCCAGGCTTGCCGTAGGTAAGCCCTGTCATACATAAGGTTTTTTTGTAAAGTTTATTGAAGTACCCTATCCGATCAAAATGTCTGTATTGAAAATCAATTTATGACTACATGATTTGCTGGATGCTGTACCGACGGCAAACCTGGCACAGGATAGCAGGGTATTTTTTTAACAAAATGAGGTGCCTACAGCTCGGAACCAATGTTAACCGGGAGTTGCCCATTTTTTTAATGTGCCTGTGGAATGTTTCAAAATCAATAGAACAAATGCAAATAAATAGTAGTGAATCATTCCCTCATCTAGAAACCAATACGACTAGTGCTAGGTTAAGTTTAATTTGTCCAATTTCCCACTGCGACAGCGATAGCGCTGCGAGCACAACGAGCGAGAAGACCACAGGGAAGCAACGAAAAATCGGATTGGAGTTGCACGACACCATGTTAATTTGCAGCTTCGCTGCACGCCGCGTTGCGCTGTCCGTTGCGCTATAGCTGTCGTCGCTCGCGTTGCTCACCGCTTGCTTCTCTCGCTGTGAGATAATTTGTCTGTCATAACAAGCTTAACTTGACACTAGTTAGATGGAATTGAGCAATAGCGCTTGCACGGACTTTCTATTACAAGCCGGAATGCCCCAAATACTGGCACATCCGTCCGGAATAATCAACTATTTAACTACAGATGGTTAAGCAGATTCAGAGTACTTACTTTTTTGCCAGGGTCCTCATGAAGTTGACTAATTGCCAAATCTCATCTACTTCAGGGATTTTCTTTTTGAACGAAGGCATTTCATCCCGGCCTTCCAGGGTTTTGTAAAAAAGTGCACCGTCGGTTTGTTTTTGAGACTCGGCGGTAGATAAATCGCCCACTTCTGATTTAAGGGTAGTTGCTTTTGTGCCATCGCCTTTACCCACTTTTCCATGGCAGGATTGACAATGTTTACCCCATAACGTTTTTCCAGCTTGAAGTGATTCTGCATCTGACTTTACCGGGTTGGCCATTTTTTCATATTTATCAGGGACTATCCAAGGCTTGGGTTGTATAGGGCGAAACGAAATCAGCAGCGCGCTGATCAGGACAATACCCCATAGTATAATTTTTTTTGATCTCATTGTTTTCTAAGTTTTATAAATTTATAAATAATGACAAAATAATGTCCCCAAACCACCGACATCAATACTATAAACACAGTCAGCATCCAGATCGGGGGTGCGTGACTCCATAATGCCCTGGAAATTTTATCATCCGTCAAATTCAACGGAACACCCCAGGGTTGGGTAATTGTAGAAGATACCGTACCAAATTCTTCCAGGTCTTCAGCCTGAGCAATCAGGATAATATTGCCAAATCTGTCACCTGGAATATCCCGAGGACACTCAAAGGAAATCTCCCCGCTTTCATCAGTTGTTCCTTCCCCGAGCTTCAGGTTGGCGAAATATCTTTTTACATAGAATACTACATCGGTTGCTGCGAGTGGTAAAATTTCATCACCAGATGCAAACAATTTTAGTTTTATCGTATATATACTATCAATCTCCTCCGCTGAAATCTTTATTTCTGCTTTTTTAAAAGATGCTTCTGCCTCATCTCCGTATATATCTTCCGTCCCATTGAATGTAACTTTGAATAAACTGGGATTATGGTCTTCTTTCAATAAGGTTGTCTCCGCAATCCATAGTGAAGCTACCCCTTTGTCGTTGGTCAAGGTAGCACCCAAAGATAAGGCTATGGAATCTTTTAAATAAAAGAATGCTACAGGCTCATAATCCACCAATTGCAAAACCCCTTCCCGGCGAACCTGGATGGCGACCTGCAACAAGATGGAGTCTCCGTTTCGCTGAATGGCCGTAAACTTCATACGAGGCGTCAATTTTTCGGTGGAATCCTTCTTCTGCTCGTTTTGTCCGCTTAAACTGCATCCTATTCCGCTTAAAACAATAGTCAATAGGGTACGCCAGGCCAGGTTTGTGGCAAATCCCATAGGGTGGAGGTGGCCCGATAGATATTTAAAATAATTATTCATCTTTTCCAGGTTCAGTTTCAAATTCGGAGATAGACACCACCGTCATAAATTTTGAAGCCAGAGTAAATAGGAGGAAAAAGGTGGCTATTCCTCCAAAAGTCAAGGCCCACTCGACCCAGGTAGCGGTATAATGTGTATATTCTATCCTGGTATCCTGCATTGGTAAAAGGGGAGTTTCAAGGGTGGGGACCACAATTAAATAACGTTTTACCCACATGGCTATGACCATGAATACAGCGGCTATAGTGATCAGGTCAGGTTTGCGGAATTTGGGTATGGCTACTATGATTATTGGAACTAATATCCCTGCCACATTAGCGAACAAAAATAACCAACCGTATTGATTTAAATCAAATAACTTAGTTAGGACTTCACCATTCCACTTTTCGGAACTATACCAATCCGTTAGGTATTCTGAGAAAGTAAAATAGCCATAAGCCCCTCCCAATGCCATCATGATTATACCTAGAGATATAAAATGTTTGTCCTGTAAATAATCTTTCAAATCATATACCTTGCGGAAAATCCACATGGCTGCAATTAATACACCAGTCCCGGAGTAGATAGCTGCCAGGACAAAATACGGACCGAAAATGGTGCTATGCCATCCCGGTCTCAGCGTCATGCCAAAAATCCAGGATAATACCGAATGAACAATGATGGCCAGGGGTATGATCATGATTGATAAAAGGTTCATTGAAACGGCTACTGCTTTTTTTTGCTCGGGGTGATCCTGATAATTTAAAGCCAATGCACTATATAATCTCCTTCGCCAGCCGGGAATATTTAAATCAGTGGCGTCACGGTATATAGCAAAGTCCTTGATGGATGCTAAATACAGAAACAAAATGCCTCCAAACAAATAGGTTGAAATAGCCAGTACATCCCAGGTAATAGGTGATTGCAACCTCGCATAGGCGACCAGATGATGTAAACGATCCAACCTCCCTATACACAATAAGATATATACCGGTCCAATCAAGGTGGCGATGACTGTAATCAATTCAGCAATACGGATTATAGGCTTTCGCCATTCTACATTAAGCAAATGAAGGAAACCGGATATCACAGCGCCTGCATAACTGATCCCAATGAAGAAAATGAAATTGGCAATGTATAACCCCCAGACCACATTGTCCCGCATTCCGGTGACCACATGTCCTTTTGTAATCTGGACATATAATGCATATCCGGCCAGGGCCATCGGTACCAGCAAAATATAAACCCACATCATGGCTTTCCGGCTGTACGATTCAATTTGTGGAGCGAATTTTTTTAAAGCCTCGGTTTGTTTCTGATTCAGGTTCATGATCAATTCTTAATTAAATTCAAACATGGAGTTCAGTTATTTTTCATCGGCTCCTGCATCCAGAATTCCTTTAAACCGCTCCTTTAATTCCTCTGGCTTGTCTTCCAGACCCCTTTCAACCGGGAAAATCCGGTCTCTCGGGGGTAAATAATATACCCGGGGTTTGGTACCCAGATCCTCGGCATACCGGTAACCTGCACGCTCAGCTATTATCTGACTGAAGCGAATCGTCTCATCGCCGTTAGTCACCACATCTTCCACTTCGTCTCCAAAATAAAAAACACCGTTGGGACAAGCAGTCACACAATCGGGGAGCTTTCCCTCGCGCACCATGTCGGGACAGAAATCGCATTTTTCGACAGTACCTACTTTGCTGGGTACGCTGGTTTCGGGCGAGTAAGGAATACAAGCCAATTTATCGGATACTTTAGGTTCATCCCAGTTAAAAACCCGGGTGGAGTATGGGCATGCCGCCATACAAAACTTACAGCCGATACATCGCTCGTTATCAATCAAAACCAAACCGTCCGATCGCTTGAATGTTGCATCTACGGGACAAACCTTGACACATGGAGGATCATCACAATGAAAACAGGTCTTGGGAAACCAATAGGGTGAACCCTGTTCATTATCCTGCATCAACTTCACCGAAAGCCATTCTTTTTCTTCAGGCAAGTGATGCATTTTTTGGCATGCAGTGACACATTTTCTCGCGTTTTTGCATTTGGCCAGATCAATCACCATGACAAATTTTTTGCCAGGAATGCCTTGCCTTGCCTCGGAGGTGCTTACCCCGACAGTCTTGTGAATATGCCGTAATTCTGATTCATCAACTTCCACCAATTCACCATCTGGTGAGAGCAGCTTTATTTTTTTTCCGGGTTCGATTTGTATCTGTCTGGAATCAGATTTACAGGAACAAACTGCACTTCCGCAAGCAGCCAGAGCGCCCAGTACACCTGTTTTTAAAAAATCCCTTCGTTCATTGATTTCGGTTTCGTCAGGTTGGTTCATACTTTCAGAATTTTAAAGGGATGGAATGGCTCCATTTCAATATTTCCTGGTTGGATGCTTTTCCTTGTTTTGCTTTGTCCACTACGTCCGTATTTACCTCTACTAGTTTGCCATCCGGTGTAAGCATTATCCGGGTATCCTGGGTATTGAGTTTAGTCAAAGTTGGTTCTGCATCCGTTGAACGAATGGCTGTCCCAGCTACAAATCCCCCGGATAAAAATTTCCTGCGGTTGATTTTCTTCTTTGTTTCCATTTAATTTTCCATTTGAATTCACGATTCGATTTTCCGGCAGCTTTTCGGGCACTCCATTTTTTAAAGTTTATTGTTCAGGTTATTGGAGATTTTCCCAGATTAAAACATTCTATAAAGCAACAGGGTATAAAATTGATACCAGGGCGTTTAAATACACCTGATCATGATCATATCAGGGTCTGATTATAGTCACTGGATAGACCATGAGGAACTTTAATTAAGCGATTAAGCAGTTTATATTAATCCTTAACTCAGCGGGTTTCAAACCAATAAGGTAAATTTGATTTGATGAATCTGACCGGGATCTGATATTATGAATAAACCGGCTATACCTTAATCTTTGTGGCAATGATCATAACCAACTGGGCGAATCAGGCTATATTTTGGGTAACCATCGGGGTACTCGTGATTTATACGATCTGTACTCATCTCCGAATTTTTTTTCGAGAAAGGGCTCCTCACGAAGAATTAAAAATAAGGTATTGATGATAAAAAAAATTACTGCCCAGGTTAAGATACGGTCGCACCTAAACCATAACCCTTCGCCGATCAACATCAGCAATACCCCACAGATCATGGGATTCCGGCATACCCGGTAAGGCCCAGATGTAATCAAACTCGATTTAGGACTCCAGGGAGCCAGTGTGCCGCGACCTATCTTTTGAAACAAATATACCGTCCAGGAAAATAAGGACAAACCGGACATGAATAAAAGCATGCTCAGTATTTTGATCGATAAATATCCTGGAATAATTTCAGGCGAAGAACGGAATAAAAGCCAGGGTACGATCAGGAGCGCTGTCACCGTCAGGATTACGATATCCCTGAGGTGTTTGATCAACATAGTAAAATCGTTCATCTTCTGGAGTTGGATATCGGTTATTTTTTTTCCTCTTTTTGTTTAGGGTGCCGTCCAGCCGTTTTTAAAGCCTGGGTCAGCATATATTCGATTTGCCCGTTGAGGCTGCGGAATTCATCCACAGCCCATTTTTCCAAGGCTTTCATGGTTTGATCATCCATTCTTAGTACAAACTTTTTCTTTTCCATGATGATTTTAAATAGGCACCCTGCACATATTTATTTCATACGCTTTTCAGATCATTGATGTAAGGTACCGGTATTGACAATAGGGGTAGCATCTTTATCCGAACACAATACCACCATCAGATTGCTTACCATGGCAGCTTTCTTTTCCTCATCCAGATGAATGATTGCTTTTTTGGAAAGGTGGTCCAGAGCCAGTTCAACCATACCCACAGCACCTTCTACTATTTTCATTCTGGCTGCTACGACCGCTTCTGCTTGTTGCCTTCTCAACATGGCACTGGCGATTTCAGGGGCATAAGCCAAATAACCAATGCGGGCTTCGATGACCTCAATACCTGCCATGGCTAAACGGGCTCTGAGCTGGGTTTCTAATTCATGGTTCACATCCTCATGTCCGGAACGCAGCGTCATTTCATGCTGATCATCGTCGAGGTTGTCATAGGCATAGGTTCCGGCCAGGGCGCGCAAGGCTGCTTCAGACTGGACTTTTACAAAACTGGTATAGTCAGCCACTACAAAAGCTGATTTATACGTGTCGTTAACCCTCCAAACTACAATGCCACTGATGAGGATTGGATTCCCTTTTTTATCGTTGACTTTGATCCTTTCGCTGTCAAAATTTTGTGCACGCAACGATATTTTTTTCTTGAGTAAAAACGGGTTTGCCCAGAAAAACCCATTGTCTTTGGCTGTGCCCCGGTATTCTCCAAACAACAATAGTACTTTGGATTCATTGGGGTTAACCAGAAAAAAGCCGGGCAAAATAAAAATTGTGGACAGACTGAGGATAATAACTCCTGCAATGATCCAGGGAGAAAAAAGGATGAGCCCCAATCCCCCCAAAAAAAGCAGCAGGTACAATACAACCATCAGGTAACCATTGTAAGGTTTAGAAACATGTTCAGTTTTCATTTTGATATTATTTTGATATCAAATGTACATCATGATTGTCAAACTGTAAAGTTTTTTTAAAACTTTTTTTCCCAATAGTATTCAACCCTTGGTCAGGTGGTTATGGTAAGGTGAAAAATAAAATCAGAAAAACTGGGTGCGAAGGTCCTGTTATTCAATCCAGTGTAGACTCCTTTCTATGGCCTTTTTCCAGCCCTTATAGAGTTGAGCCATTTGTTCATTATCCTGGTTGGGTAAAAACTTCCTATCTACCTTCCATTGGGAAGCAATTTCTTTTTTTGTCCAAAGTCCAACTGCCAGCCCGGCAAGGTAAGCGGCGCCCAGGGCGGTAGTTTCAATAATTTCAGGCCTTTCCACGGGGGTGGATAACAGGTCGGCCTGAAACTGCATCAAAAAATTGTTTGATGCGGCTCCGCCATCTACGCGCAAAGTTTCCAGGGGGATGCCCGATTCTTCGGCCATAATATCCAACACATCTTTGGTCTGATATGCTAAAGATTCCAGGGTAGCGCGTATAATATGGGCTTTCGTCGTGCCTCGGGTAAGTCCCTGAATGGTACCCCTGGCGTACATATCCCAATAAGGCGCCCCCATTCCGGTAAAGGCAGGGACCATATAGACGCCGGCTGAATCTTCAACTGAGTTGGCTATCGCCTCCGAGTCTTTAGAAGCCTCGATCATGCCCAGGCTGTCCCTGAGCCATTGGATAGCAGAACCTGCATTAAAAACACTTCCTTCCAGGGCATAAAATACTTTGCCATCCAATCCCCAGGCAATTGTGGTTAACAAACCTTTGGATGAACGGGATGGAATTTGACCTGTATTCATCAACATAAAACAACCTGTCCCGTAAGTATTTTTGGCCATTCCCGGTTCAAAACAAGCCTGCCCGAATAAAGCGGCCTGTTGGTCCCCGGCTATTCCGCTGATGGGTATGGAAATACCGAATAATTCAGTCATAGTTTCACCGAATAACCCGCTGGATGGGCGGACTTCGGGCAAAATAGTTGATGGAATATTCAATGATTTTAATAATGTCGGATCCCATTCCAGCGAACGGATGTTAAACATCATCGTCCTGGAAGCATTGGTATAATCCGTTGCGTGGACCTTACCACCTGTTAATTTCCACAACAACCAGGTGTCGATTGTTCCAAATAAAAGATCACCGTTCATGGCCCTTTCTCTTGCACCGGGAATCTCGTCCAGCAGCCACTTGACTTTGGTGCCCGAAAAATAGGCATCAATGACCAAGCCGGTATATTCACTAATATAATCCTTGAGGCCTTCCGCTTTCAGTTCTTCACAGATCGGAGCCGTTCTGCGGTCTTGCCAGACCAGGGCATTATAAATGGGTTTACCGGTTTGTTTATCCCAGATTACCGTGGTTTCTCTTTGATTGGTAATGCCAATAGCCGCGATTTGCGTAGCGGAAATTTCCAGTCTTTTTAATAAGTTTTGGGCAACGTTTATTTGGGTTTCCCAAATTTCTTCAGCATCGTGTTCGACCCAGGCAGGTTGTGGAAAAATCTGGCGAAATTCTTTTTGTTCCATCCCGGCTATGTTCCCTGCCGGGTCAAACAAAATTGCCCTGGAACTGGTTGTGCCCTGGTCGAGTGCCAGGATATATTTATGATTGGACATAAGGTAGATTTAACGAGGCTCAATCTACATAAAAAACATCTGGTGTACTAAAAATCCCGGCCTGGTATTTCGCTTTCATATTCTTATGAAACAATCCATAATTTGTCCAAAGGATTAACCGCCAGCCCTTCTTAAGGACAATAATATATATTATATTTTTATTTAATACAAATAACTACTTTTGCCACGCTACATTATGATTGCATTTGCCGCCGCTGAACGTTCTGATTACCTTGAATTGCTCACTAAAAAAAAGGTGCATATCCTGGTCATTGGCGGTGGGATTACCGGAGCAGGTATCCTGATGGACGCAGTCAACCGGGGATTTGAAGCTGCCTTGATTGAAAAACAAGATTTTGCCAGTGGCACCTCCAGTCGTTCAACCAAACTCATACACGGTGGCCTCAGATACCTCAAACAAGCCCAGATAGCCCTGGTAAAAGAAACCGGTAAAGAAAGAAAGATCGTATACAATAACGCCAAGCACCTGGTACAACGGAACAAGATGTTATTACCTTTTTACAAAGGGGGTGCTTTGGGGGCCTGGACAACCTCTATTGCGCTTTGGTTGTACGATCGTCTGGCCAGGGTGAGTAAAAATGAACACAAATTGATGCTGAAAAAGGAGACTACCAGGCGGATCGAGCCACTCCTAAATGCTGAAGGTCTCAAAGGAGCCGGCCTGTATTATGAATACAAAGTGGATGACTCCAGACTTACCCTGGAAATCATCAAAAAAGCCGTTGAAAATGGAGGAATAGCCCTCAATTATGCCGAAGCAACAGGCTATATCTATGAAGATGGTAAAATAGCGGGAGTAAAAGTCCATGATGTGCTCAACCACACTACTTACGAAGTCATGGCAGATTATGTGGTCAATGCCTCCGGCCCCTGGTCAGACCAGGTCGCTATGCTGGAGCACAAGCCTGAAAGCCTGAAGCGAATAGTGCTATCCAAAGGGGTACACATCGTGGTTCCATTCAACCGCTTGCCAATAAAACAACCCGTCTATTTCGAAAACCGAAGCGATCAGCGAATGATTTTTGCAATTCCTCATTGGGATTATACTTATATCGGTACCACCGATACTGCTTTTGCCGGTGAAATGGATTTACCCACAGCAAACCACGAAGAAGTTTCTTACCTGATTAAATGCATTGGCCAGGTTTTCCCTAAGGCACACATTTCAGAGCAGGACGTGCGATCTACCTGGGCCGGCATACGGCCTTTAGTCTATGAAAAAGGAAAATCATTATCTGAACTTTCCCGTAAGGATGAAGTCTTCAAAAGTACCAGTGGCCTGATCAGCATTGTGGGCGGCAAACTGACCGGTTACCGGAAAATGGCAGAACGGGTTATCGAGCTGATCCTTACCGAATTTAAATCGCATGAACATAAAACCAGTCCGGTATTGCACGAAGAAGCCCTGACAGACTTGTCTAATGTCAGCGGGTCGGAATTCAAATCGGATGATGATTTCAGGAAATTAAAAGCCTATTGCAATTCGCTTTGCCACCATCTCCAGGTAGAAGAAGAGGTGATGGAAAAAATATTTCACCGTTATGGGACCAATACCGAACAAGTCATTGCCTTGGCAGAAACCTTTACCGGAGAGATAACGGATCCTTATCTGAGGCTTGAGTTGGGTGGCTTGCTTTATGGCATACGGCAGGAAATGGTGTGCACCTTATCTGATTACCTGATCCGGCGAACGAATCAACTCTATTTTGGTCGTGACCAGGTCAATAAATACCTGATGCCTGTCCTGGATACCCTGGCCGGGGAATTGCAGCTGAATGCTGAACAAAAATCAAAAAACCTGGAAGATTTTATAAAAGAATATGAAGCCGTGATGGCCTGGAAAAATGAAAAAACCCTTTGAGGATACTTTTATCCATAAAGGGTTACATATGAAAAGACTCACTCTTAATTCTTGAGGTAAATGTATCCGGCTAAATATCCCTAAATCCACATTTATGGATCAAATGAAACGAATAGTCGACAAAAGCGGATTGATACGAAGTGTAACCACATCGATAAAAGTCGACTAAAAGGGCTGTAAATTCAATCCATGAATCGAAGGTCATTTACCCAGACATTAGTTGGTTCAGGACTCTGGTGGACTGCGGAAGAGTCTACCAGGACCAAACCTATAGCCTATCTTAAACCAGGTGACCGCATAGGACTTATCTGTCCCTCAGGCCCCATTTCTCAGGAGCGGCTGGAGAGGAGCCTTTCCAATATGGATCAACTGGGGTTGGTGCCCGTGTTGGGAAAACACATTATGCAGCAAAATGGGTACCTGGCCGGGAATCAAAATGAACGGCTGGAAGATCTTCACAATATGTATGCCGATCTTACAGTTAAGGCTATCTGGTGTATCCGGGGTGGTTTTGGAGCTACCCACCTGTTGCCCTACCTCGATTATAAACTCATCAAAAAACACCCCAAAGTCTTATTGGGATACAGTGATATTACCGCGTTACATTGTGCCTTATCTACCCGGCTTGCTTTTTCCAATTTCCATTCGCCGGTGGCCTCTTCAGAAATGACACCTTATACGCTGGAACAACTGCGGAATATTATTTTTGGTACCTCCGGTCAGTTGGTTAAAATCGGAACAAGCCAGGAAAATGATGATTTTATTGGTGAGGGGAAAACAGTTTTTGAACGATATGTTATAAGTCCAGGTCAGGCTCATGGCATTCTCTGGGGAGGTAACCTCTCCCTCCTGGCTGCCTTGTGCGGAACCCCATATCTGAAAGTTAACCGTGATTTTCTATTATTTCTAGAGGATATCGAAGAAGCACCCTACCGGATTGATCGCATGATTACCCAATTGCTCCAGGTTTTGCCTTTGCACCTGCTGAAGGGTATTGTACTTGGGGTTTTCGAAGGCTGTGAAAAAAAAGCCGATACGGCCTCCCAAACACTGAAGGAAATGATGATTGATAAATTTAGCCACCTTTCGATACCGGTTGTTTATGGATTTCCCTTTGGGCATATCCTCCATCAATGCACCCTTCCATTTGGTGCAGAGGCCATTCTGGATACCGAAAGTTTTAGTCTGACCGTCAAATTACCCTGAACCGTTGAAACTTATCCTGCATACCTTTAAATTATTGACCCGCAAAGTGTTCACCACTTCCCACGGCAGTGCAGCTTTCAGAAGATGTCTTATTGTGGAGTTACAACACGAAGGGTACAGCGGATACGGCGAAGCGACGGAAATCCTTTATTACGGAAAGAACCTGGAAGAGATGGTTCAAAGAGTAAAGGCCAGTCAGGATTGGATAGAATCCACTGTGATCATAGACCCATTTTTGAAATACAAAGAATGGTATCAACGATTTCATCAGGACCGTTTTGTGCTGTGCGCCATCGATACAGCTTATCATGATTTATATGGTAAATTGAAAGAAACCTCGCTGACCGGTTTATGGAACCTGGATAGGATGCTCAACCCTATTTCCAGCCTTACCGTCGGCATAGACACCACAGAAAATATGATTGAACATATTCGTCAAAATGCCTGGCCGGTTTATAAAATTAAACTGGGCACTCCTTGCGATATGGAAATTATGCGGTCTATCCGTCTTTATACGGATAAACCCCTGCGGGTCGATGTCAATGAAGGATGGACTGCACAGCAAACCATTTCGTATTCACATGAACTTAAAAGATTAAACATAGAATATATAGAACAACCTTTACCTGCAGCAAATGATAAAGATATGCCGGAAGTCTTTGAAAACGCTGCCCTGCCTTTATTTGCAGATGAGTCGTGTCATATCCCGGAAGATGTAAAGACCTGTTCACGGTATTTTCATGGGATCAACATCAAACTCATGAAATGCGGAGGGCTCACTCCTGCCCTGGATATGATCAGCCAGGCGAGGGCCCTGGGCCTAAAAATCATGATTGGATGTATGACGGAAACTTCGATAGGGATTTCAGCCCTGGGCCAGATCCTTCCACTGGTTGACTATGCTGACTTGGATGGATCGCTGCTGATATCCAATGATCCTGCTTCGGGTGTTTACCTGGACCAGGGAAAGGCAATTTATCCGGAGGAAGCAGGTACAGGAGCTCGATTGATCCATAAAAATCCTATTCCCTGATATTTATGTATGCTGATCAAATTCCCTCCAGGGTCATAACCGATCAGGGAAAACAAATGTTGTTTTTCAGTGGAACGGCTTATCTGGGTATACACGCCCGGCAGGAGTTCAGGGATTTGGTATTCGAGGGGATACAACGGTTTGGTACCAATTACGGAGCAAGCCGCTTAGGAAATGTTTCGATACCGGTATTTAATCAGGCGGAAGAAAAATTAGCAGCCTGGTTGGGAGCCCCTTCCGGTTTGTTGGTTTCCTCTGGCACCCTGGCCGGGCGATTGATCCTTGAAGTGTTGCATGATTATGAACAACATTATTCCCCCAATGCCCATATTGCCATCAATCCATTCTATAAAAAGCACCAACCTGAATTATTTGATGCCTGGATAGAACAGACCATACATGAAATTGGAGAGTGTAAAAGGGATAAACACCTGATCACTTTCAACTCCATCGACCCGCTCACGGCTTCCCGGCCAGCGCTGAACTGGATTGCAAAATTGCCAGCAAATAAAGACATCTTATTGTTGGCCGATGATTCTCATGGTATCGGAGTAATGGGAGAGCAAGGCAGAGGGGTGTACCCTGAATTGAATCGATTGCATCCAAACTCGCTGATGATTGCTTCCCTTGGTAAAGCCATGGGAATGCCAGCAGGTTTGATTGCGGGGTCACCTCAGTTATTATCCAAAATCAAATCTCATCCTTTATTTGGAGGAAGTTCTCCGATGGTTCCAGCCTATGCCCATGCTTATATATACGGGGATTCGATTTATCAGCAGGCGTATAAACAAATGATTGAAAATATGAGTTACTGTAAAAGACATCTAATCCACACGGGCCTGTTTAGCTTCGCTGATCAAATCCCGATATTTTCTACCCAAAGACACGAACTTGCCGCTTATTTAGAAAAACAAAGGATAAGGATATCTCATTTTGCTTACCCCAGTCCGGAAGACCGGCTATATACCAGAGTGGTGGTAAATGGCTTGCATACGATGGAAGATTTAGAGCAGATACGGATTCAAATATTAAAATTTAAAGAAATGGACAGCACCCTAAATAAGGGTATAGCATAGAGGCTATCCTCACCCGACTTGCTATGGAATATAAGTTCGATATTTTTTTGGGAATAAGGTGAAATAACCCATCCTTTTGTCTCCATATACTTCGAATTAACTTAAATTACATGGATATAGAGAATCGGGATTCATTTTACTGTTTTAACAGGCAGACATGAAAATAATAAACATATTATTTGGCCTGGCCTTAATTTTTCTTTTTATAGCGGGTAAGGAACATAAAAAATTCAAGCCGTCCTCTTCCGGGATAGCCAGGGGGCAGATGCCAGCCCTCGCGAAAGACAAGTCAGGTAAATTTCATCTGGTTTATGGAAGCGGTGATAGCTTGATGTATACGTATTCTATGGATCAAGGCACCAGTTTTGTCAAACCATCTTTACTGGGTATCTTGCCTCACTTGGTAGCAGGCCATACCCGGGGCCCACAAATTGCGGCATCTGATCACTTGATAACCGTCATTGCCTGCAACAAATCAGGAGATATTTTTTCTTACCAAAAACAGCCTTCAGGAGGTTGGGAGACTGCAGCCCTAGTAAATGATGCGGACACGGTTGCCAAAGAAGGTTTAATGGCGTTAGCTGCGGATGGGAACATTACTTATGCAGTTTGGCTCGATGTAAGGGATAATCACAATAAACTATTTGGTTCCCTTTCTGTGGACGGAGGCAAAACCTGGTCCAGGAATATTCTTATTTATGCTTCACCGGATACCACGGTGTGTAATTGTTGTAAACCTTCAGTTGGGGTTCAGGGAAACCATGTATTTGTGATGTTCCATTACTGGTTGGGCGGCAACAGGGATTTATACCTGATTGAATCCTGGGATGCTGGTAAATCATTTGGGCGGGAGCAGAAATTAGGAAATGGGAGTTGGGCCTTAAATGCCTGTCCCATGGATGGAGGTGGGCTTGCTATAGATAAAAAAGGAAATTTGACAACAGTATGGCGAAGAGAAGATAAATATTTTCCTGTGAGCCTGGAAATCCGGAGACGGAGTTAGGTCGGGGTAGAAATTGTACATTGGAAGTTGTGAATGGAAAAAAAATATATACCTGGACGGAAAAAGGGGAAGTCGTTTGTCTGCTTCCTAATGGCGATAAGATGTTATTGGGTAAAGGACAACTACCCTTCCTTAAAGCCATTAGTGATCAGAAAGTATTGTGTCTTTGGGAATTTAAAAAAGAAATTTACCGCACCATAATTGAAATTCTTTAATGGCCTCAGTGGGTGGTGTGGTAAATTTATAAGTCAAAAAATGTGTGGGTTGCCAATTTTCTACTTGTTTTGAATGACCTGCACTGGTTGCCTGTCGAAAGCGTAAGATTTGTTATCAAAAGTGAAAAGCTCAAAAGGTATCCATAGCTTTAATTTATCCTTGAATTTCATTACTATAGATGAAAATGAGGTAGTGTTAGTTTGTCGTGTAATCCTGGCCCAAAAATCGCTGTAACCTGAAAACTGTAAATTCAATTGTTCAGTTTATGAAGAAACTCCTTAAAGCCATCTTATGGCGTGATAAGGATTGTTGTAACTAAGGCAGTCAAAATAACAAATGGTATAGCTACGGTACCTGTTTGGAATAGCAGGTTTGCAATTTGAAAAAATCGGGCTATTTTCCTATTTCATGCAGACTTTCCCCATAAACATCAGGGAGTCCACGAATCATTAAAATAAAGGTTTTGTTCTTGAAATCTGTGAATAATGCAATTTATATCCCCGAAAGTATAATATTATTTGAATCAATTAAAATCAACTTTGCATAATATATCAATTAAATTATGTTTATGAAAAAATCTGTTTTTTATTTGATCTTCCTGCCAGCAGTATTGGGTTTTCTTCCATCCTGTAGTTCTCAAAAGCCGGCGGCTGGGCTTCTTAAGGATGATATTCAACGTAAAGCCATTATAGCTGCAATTGTTCAACATCATCCCTATCGTATGGAAATGATGAAGGAAATGATGAACAGTGACAGTTGCAAAGAAATGATGGGGCATGGTATGATGAAGGACCCTGTTATGATGAAGAAAATGATGGAAGAGATGATGACTATGGCTGAAAAAGACTCCATGATGTGCAAAGAAATGATGCAAATGATGGATACAAAGCCTATGATGAAGAAAAGGATGAAAGAAATGAATATGCCTACCGGGATGATCTATACGTGTCCGATGCATCCTGAAATTCAAACCGCAACACCCGGAAAATGTCCTAAATGCGGAATGGATTTAGTCAAAAAGTCAGCAAAGAAAAATGATTAAAGGAGCCTAGAGTATGCGTGGGTTTTATGAATGGACCAGGCATTTCAGTGGCGTAGCAACAAAAAAGGACTGTACAATTTTTAAATAATTTCCCAAAAAATACCTATATTTTTGGATAAGGAAGAAATGAAAAATTTGCAGGTAGCGATATTAATTAGTATTTATCTGAGTGCTTCCATAGGCGCCACGGTCCATTTACATTATTGCATGGGCAGGTTGGTCGATTGGAGTTTATTTCTTGATAAATCAGCTACTTGTGGCAAATGCGGAATGTCAAGAGGCGAAGCTAAAGACAAGGGTTGTTGTAAGGACGAACATAAAAAACTAAAAATAGAAATTGATCAAAAGATGGTCAAGACCGCTACGGGAATGATTCCGTGGTTGGAAGTTGATATACCCTGTTATTGTATTGAATATCCATATAATCCGGCATTTTCAGAAAGGTATGCCAATCCCATCAGTCATGCACCTCCCAGGGAGAGTGGTATAGCGTTATATATCCGCAATTGCGTATTTCTCATTTAGGAATAATTATTTAGTAAAAGCCCGACCATATTCTTGGCCTGGCTTTAGGCATTTCTGAATGCCTTATTTTCACCGACTCTTCTTATTTAAAATCGAATATGGACTCA
>Ga0163144_10007358_pt1 | contig 24138 bp, 21 predicted proteins | sample OliLak19BULKMAT1_FD_123175 | JGI IMG/M metagenome (GOLD analysis project Ga0163144, IMG submission 123175) | Freshwater microbial mat bacterial communities from Lake Vanda, McMurdo Dry Valleys, Antarctica - Oligotrophic Lake LV.19.BULKMAT1 | ecosystem: Environmental > Aquatic > Freshwater >...
CAGCTTTGAATGCGCGCCCGGCCAAAGACATTGCCCAGATCCTCATAATCAATCTCCCATTCCTGCGGCAGCTTATCCGCCATGCGGAGCATCAAGGTTCGCGCTTTGGAATCAACGCCAGGGCAGTTGTATTGCCGCCGGTCTGAACCAGCGATAATCAAAACCCGGAAGGGGCGTTTTTCTGGCGGCAGCCTGCCGTTCTCATCGTTAGGTTTCATAGTTTTCCAAAGTTCTCGATGCCGCCAAAGGATAATTCGGCTTGCGAGTTTGCGGGTTGGTTGGCAAACTCAAAGATTGGCAGAATGTAGCCCGCCGGTGGTTCTTTCGCCGCGAGAAGGATAGTCTTCCTCCAAGGCGAACTTTACGAACTCGATCACCTCCTTCGGGTCAGGTCGCCCCATGGGCATCGAGTTGTAAGCCGCATAATACACTGTCTGGTCCGGCCTGACCAGAAACAGACCAGGTTCCCCGAATAAATCCGGCTCTTCCTCCTTGATCGAAGCGGACACGTAGAGACCCCAGTCGTTCATTTGATCGACTGTCATGCCGTAGCCAATTCCGAGGTCATCAATATTCCACTCAGCCCGACTCTTTGCAGCCCGCTCCTGGGTGTCTCCGGAAATCGTGAAAACGGAGATTCCCAGATTCGAAGCCTCGTCAAGCAAACGGTTAAGCTTTTCAAGGTAGCTTTTGCAGATCGGACAGTGGTGGCCACGGTAAAAAACAAGCATCAGGAACTTATCAGGGTTCTGTTCGATGAGTGACCAGTTGCCGCCTCCGATCCGTGGAACCACGAGATCAGGTGCTTTTCGCTTTGGTATTAATTTCATAGTTTCGTGAGGCTTAGATGAGTGTCGTCAAAGTCGGCCTTTTTAATTACACTTTCATTTGGATGGATCCCCAAGCAGCTCGGCAAGCTCCTGGGACAGCCGCTGAGCCCAACCGGAGGACTGGGAAGCGGGTTTGTCCCGTGTCATAAATGGAAAATTATGGATTTTAAGAAAGGCAGCAATAGGGTCTTTCCCTACCTCTAATATCAGTTTCAGCCACCCGATGATCGAGGGTTTCATAGGATTGTCTTGATCCAGTTGAATAATGCGACAGCGCTGTAAGTGAGGAGCAGGACACCCGAGAGCAGGACACCGGGGCAGAGGCCTTTCGAGCAAGCGCAATCGGACTCGGGACGTTTTTCAGATGGAATTTCGGACGGGTTGTTTGTCTTCATACTGATCAGACGGCTGGCTGCGCCGATTTATTCCCGCCTGTTTCTTTTCGGGAAATTCCAAAGCGGATTTTCGGGAGCGCAGCCGTGCGACAGCGGAGTATCCCGCGAAAGAGAGAAAGCTCGCCCCGGTGAGCAGGAGGAACTGGGCCTCCAAGCCGCGTCCGAGCGCCAACGCAAAAAGAAAGGCTGCCACGCTGACGATTCCGGCGACAAGCTCGCCGAAAAGAGGCGCGGAGACCTCGGCCCGGTAAAGGAGAGCGACGGATTGCCCCTGTTTGGGGGTGCGGAGAAAGGGGCTCTTTTTCCCTGTGACCGCCTCATAAACGGCAATGGAATTTGAGAGCGCGAGTCCGATTCCCGCGAGAATTACAAACGGTAATCGCCGCAGGCGGCCAGGCCATTTTTCATGCAGCAGGTACTGGCCGGTAGCGTAAAAAACGCTGGGAGCGAGCGACAGACCCACGATGAGCACTTTCGCCCACGCCCATCCCTCCCAGCCGGAGGGAAGCAGCAGGATCAGTGGCAGGGAAAGCACGGCAAACATCAGAATAAACGGATGGATCGCGTAGTGCGTGAGATGAAACCAACCCTGGATTTTTGCGACCAGCGGGACGTCGGAGCGAAAAAGAGCGGGGACCAATTTAACGGCGGTCTGGACGGAACCTTTCGCCCAACGGAATTGCTGACTCTTGAAGGCATTCGCATCGGCTGGCAGTTCACCGGGCACGACCAATTCAGGCAGATAAAGGCCCTTCCAGCCCCGCAGTTGCGCCCGGTAGGAGAGGTCCAAATCCTCCGTGAGCGTATCCGCTGTCCACCCGCCGGCATCCGCTATGGCTGTCTTGCGCCAGACACCCGCCGTGCCATTGAAATTCATGAAAAGGCCCGGCGTCCCGCATCGTGCGATTTGGTCGATGGCAAAGTGTCCATCAATTCCCATGCCCTGGGCCTGGGTTAAACAACTGCGGTCCTCGTTCAGATGCCCCCAGCGAGCCTGCACCCAGCCGGCGTCCGGCCGCGCGATCAGGTGGGGCACGGTGCGACGGAGAAAATCCGGCGGCGGAACAAAATCCGCATCGAAAATCGCGATCAACTCGCCCGCGCACTGCTTCATGCCTTCGGCCAGGGCTCCGGCCTTGTAGCCGACGCGATCCTGGCGGCGGATGATTTCTATGCGAATTCCCTGCGACCGCAAGGAGTTGACCAAGGAATCCACCAGGGTACGGGTTTCGTCCGTGGAGTCGTCAAGAATTTGGATTTCATGCCGCCCGGCCGGGTAGTCCATGGCCGCAACCGCGCGAATGATCCGCTCGGCGACGGCGAGTTCATTAAAAAGCGGCACCTGCGTCGTCACCAGAGGCCATTCATCGGCTTCCCGCAAAACCTCCACCCCCTGCCGGTAGTCTTCCGCGTTGCGCTCGCGCAGTCCGCGGCGGGCGGACAGACAAGACCATATCAGATAATATGCATTCGCGGCATAGAGAAGGAGAATTCCCGAGGCGGTGACGTAGAGGGCAACGACGAGATGAGGAAAGGATACTGGCACTCGAATTTAGATCAACCCTCGCAGAGTTTCTTCAGGGACGTTCATTCCCATCAGCACATAGCTCTTGCCGCCGGATGTCCAGGTCGCCCAGGCGAGGCCATTCCCGGTATGCAGCGTCGGGCCAATATCGGCGGACGCGTCCTTCAATGCCGCCTTATCCACTACGAAAAGATGAACCATTTGATCTTTTCCGAGCATGAAGCAAACGAGAGAAACCTTGGTTCCCCCCATGTCAAAACTTTGGCAGCCGATGCCGGGAACACTTTGCAGACCGGGGGGCAACTCGAAGTCGCTCGGCGCCCCGCGCTCCGCCAGCCATGCGCGGATTTCGGCGGGGTTATTGCTCATCTTGCCCAGACTGATTCCGCCGCGCTCTTTCAGGTCGAGAACTTGTTTGGAGAAACCGGCAACCGTCATGGGCTGGAGCGTTTCTCGTCCGGCCTGGGGCAACAAGAGGATGGTTGCCGCTAGAAGGGCAACGATGGTTGCAGCCAAGGCAAGGAGGCCGGGATGTTGCCAAACCGGGCGCGCTGTCTTTTTCGAAAAGACGGTGATTTTTCGGGTCAGCCTGATTGCGTCGCGCAGGCCGGGAGGAGCCGCCTCCGCCTGCAAGGCCTGCCGCATGCTGTCGTCAAAAGTCCGCTGCCCGGCGAACCATCGGCCCAACCCGGGATCGCGGCGGGCTTGCTCCAGGGCATCCGAAAAAAACGGATCGCCGGCATCCTCCCCCCCGGGACGATAGGCTTGCAAAATCAATTTGGATTCTTCGTTGTTCATGTGATCCGGTCAGCGGCCTCCCGCATCCTTTCTTTGCTCATCGGAGTGAAACGGAACGACCTTTATTCCCTCCCCGGTTTTCTGGCGTCCTTCCCGATCCTGAGAGGCGCGTGACGCGCCGGGAATTCCACGTGGATTCGTGCGCCCGTCAACTTTGTGGCGCAGCAATTCCTTTGCGCGGGAAAGCCGTGACATGACAGTGCCGATGGGCACATCGAGGATGGCTGCAATTTCTTTGTAACTATGCTGATTCAGATAAAACAGCGTCAGCACCGCGCGATGCTGCTCATCCAGACTTTCCAACGCTTCCACCATTTCGGCGCGCTCGGCCTCACGCGATGGGGAAGAGTCACTCACGGGAGCCGGCAAATCAAATTCCGACTCGTCAAGGGAGACGGTGCGTTTACTTTTATGAAACAAGGCCACGTATTCGCGATAGAGGGTGGTAAAAAGCCACTGGCGTGCTTTGGCGGTTTCGCGAATTTGGTCACCCTTCACTGCGAAAATGGCAAACGTCTGCTGCACGAGATCGCAGGCATCCTCGGGCTTGCGCGAAAGCCTCAATCCAAACCGATAAAGATCGGTGTAGAATTGATCCGCAATAAGCTGGAACCAGTCATCGTCCATGTTCTCTAGACCGAGAGCATGGAGGGGCGGTTAATTTCTGAAAATCCTATTCGGTTCATTTCGTTTCGTTCAATGACCAGTCGTAGTCCATGAATTGAATTTTTGGCGCATCTGGCAAGATGGAGCCGCGATAGCCATTGACGTATTCGATGACTTTGTCCTTTCCTCCGAAGTCTTCCGCGTACCAGTCGAAAATCTTTGAGAGGCGCACGGTCTTTCCTCCCTCGGCGATTTGGATTGCCTTGCCCTTGATGAACGCACGGGCGAGCCGGTCGAGATCGGCGTCCAGGGCGCCAGCCTCAAAGGGCCTGGCATTCAGCGGCGGGCAACTCGCGCTCGCACAGTTGAGTGAGAAATGAACCCTCGGCTCCTTAAAGGTGGGGCGAATCACCTTTTGCTCCAGGTCGTTGAAGCTGGTTTTTTGCCCGGAAATGACGATGCGGTTTGCGTGGAAAAAGAGCGCCTCCCCATCAAGAGGCCCCTTGGTGGGATATTTCGCCAAAATATTGTGGAGAATCCATGCGTTATACGCATTGAGATACCAGGCGAGAGCTTCCGCTTTCGAGCCGGTCGGCGGGGTCGTTGTCGCGTAGAAGTTTGTCACCTCCGCGAGTTTTTTAAGGTCGTCCGCGTTCCCGTGCCAGGCAGCGTAGCGCACTCCGGCCGGCGTCACGTATTTTTGCAGAAGTTCTGCGAACATGGGCGGAGAGGCCACGGTGGCCGCAACCGTCGGGGATGTCGTCGAAGAGGAACAGGCACCGAGACTGGAAAAAAAGAGAATTGCGGCAAGAAATCGCACCGAGGGAAGCAAAGATTGCATGATTGGCATACCGGTCAGAGCAGGTGGACGGTGAATTTATTCGCCAAAAACTTTTTGCGGCTGTGGAGCGGCGGTCAAAAGACCGGTCCGGGACGGTCCTCGTTTGCCGTAATACCAGCGATGCAATCTCTGCGGACTCACACCCAGGTAAAAAAGGACGATAAATCCTGCGTTGAAGAGGGTCGCGCGCCAGCTTCCGATTTGCCGAAATCGTCTTGGGGAAGACCAAAGCGGCGGTTCGAGCAAGGCAATCCGGCCCACCCGGCGAAGGCGGCGCGAAAAATCCAGGTCTTCCATGAGCGGGATGTTCGCGAAGCCTCCCATCTCGCGAAAGGTGCCTGTTTTGACGAAAATGGACTGGTCGCCGAAGAGGGGTCCGGTCGCGGCGCTGATCCGCTTTACCACGCCTTCCCAAACGATCATCCAGGAATGTCGATCATCGAATCGTCGGTGAAACGCCCCTCCCACAATGGAGTCATCTTCTGAGGCCGCCTTGAGTGCCCGAAGGTGCTCCGGCCGCAATTCGGTGTCCGCATGGTGGAAACACAGGAGGGTTCCGCTCGCCTGCGCCGCTCCGCGATTCATCTGCGCCCCTCTGGAAGGCTCTCCGCAAACCACCAGCCTTATGGCTCCACTTCGATCCAGATTCCTGAGCCGTCCGCCAGGTTCCACGGCGGCAATCACCCACTCCCCGAGGGCCGGATCGATTTGCACACGTTCCACCAGTTCAGCGGCAAGGTCATCGTCGCCCCAGACCGGCACAATCAAGCTGACCAATGGACGAGCCGGGGAATTCCTTTGGCCATCAGAATGTCGTTGTCGCAAAATTCCGCACCTGAAACGCATTCGGAGGAAAGATCATGGTTTTCAAAGGCCCGGTGTAAGGATAAGCAAGGATCGGTTCACACGCCATCCGAGGGAGTGGCCGGGAGATTTATTCCGCTGCATGGGGGAATAAAATCGGCTCCCCCGAGTTCTGAATTGCAATGATCCGCCCCGCTCCGTTTCAAAACTGGTTCTCCGGACTCGCGGCGGCATTTGTCTTGTTACTCGGAACGGCCGTGATGCTTCCGCACGGCAGCCTGCATCAGGTGGGAAATGTCCCTCCGTTTTTGCTCGGGGCAGCCCTGATGCTGACGGGATTCTTCCTTGCTTTATGGAGCAGGAATACCCCGTTGCTCGTTCTCGGCATCACGGCGGTAGCGACTCGTGCGCTCCTGCTCTGGCAGGCTCCCGGAGACGACATCTATCGCTACATTTGGGAGGGAAAGGTGCTTCTGAACCATCTGAACCCTTATCTGTACGCGCCCGATGCCGGGGAACTGGTCCGGCTGCGCGACACCCTCTGGGAAGCAGTCGAGCACAAGGAGTTCTCGGCCATCTATCCGCCATTGGCCGAATGGTTCTTCGCGGGCTTGGCGGCAGTGTCTCCCACTGCATTTTTTTTCAAATTGGCGTTTACTTCGGCGGATTTGCTCACGGGCTGGCTGCTGTGGAGGCGATACGGCGGGGCTGCCTCATTGCTTTACCTCTGGAACCCTCTCGTCATCTATTCGTTTGCCGGGGGAGGTCACTACGACAGCCTGTTTGTCCTGGCCCTAGTGCTCGGCTGGCAGGCCTGGGATGCCGGGAAATGCAGCAGAGCGCTGATTTGGATCGGCGGCGCGGTCGCGTTGAAATGGATGGCTCTGCCGATTCTTGGCTGGGCGGTGTGGCAGATGCTAAGGAAGCAAGGCGTTCGCGCGGGAGTTTGGGCCGGATTGGCGGGAGTCGCCCCGCTTCTGCTTTCCTGGCTCGCCGTGGCGTGGTGGACTGGCGAATGGACGTGGCAGCTTTATCCACAGAAATTTACGGAATACGCCCGCAGCACCGAGCTTGTTCCCCGGCTGGTCGGCTGGTTTTGGGAAAAGAGCCGGGAACACAACCAATGGTTTTTACCGCCGCTGGCCGTTGCCTGGGCGCTTGTCATTTTCAGGACCAAAAAATTTGTTACGGCGGCGGAATGGGCGTTCTTCTTCGCAATGATCCTCTCTCCTCTGGTGCACGCTTGGTATTTCACGTGGCTGATACCATTTGCCGTTGCCAGCCGCAATCGGGGAAGCATTCTGCTCAGCGCATCGGCGTTTGTTTATTTCGCCGTCTATCACCGCCTCCACGTTCAACCCGATCTCGGATGGACCTTTACTCCCGCGGAGATTGCCCTGCTTTGGGGTCCGTTTATCGTTGGTTTTCTCTGGACTTATTACCAACCAAAAGGGGTCGAAGACCGCCAAGGTGCGGGCGGTGATCCGCTATCCAAAAAGAGATGAAAACAGTCTGCCTGCTCCTTAAAGCCCCACGCCCCGGAACGGTGAAGACCCGTCTGGCGCGGGACATTGGCCCCCGGAAGGCAGCAAGCATCTACCGTGCGCTGGTCGAGCATCAGGCCCGGACCATTCCGGAGGGATGGGATGTATCGGTTCACTTCGCCCCCTCCGACGCGCAGATGGAAATGGAGACATGGCTGAAACCCCTCCTGCTCGCTTGCCCGCAATTCGTGCCGCAGTGCGACGGTGATTTGGGGGCTCGACTCATTCATGTGGTTCGCACGGAGTTTCAACGTGGCTTGAAACGGGTTTTTCTCATCGGAGGCGATTGCCCGGGAATCACCCGCGACTACTTCGCAGCCGCCGATAGCCATCTCGACGTCTCGGATGTGGTGATCGGCCCGGCAACGGATGGCGGCTATGTCCTGCTCGGACTCAAGGCTCCTTATCCCGTGCTGTTTGAAAACATTGCATGGAGCACGGCTTCCGTGCTCGACCAAACCCTCGCTGCTGCGCGCAAAATATCCCTGTCGGTCGCCCTTCTTCCAGTGCTTGAAGACATCGACGATGCCGATGCCCTGAAGCGTCAATCTAAACTCGGAGTGACCTTGTTGTGATCCTCTTGGCCTACCCGGAAATTGGAAGCAGGGCTTAACGCCGCGCACTGACTCAAAAAAAATCGGTTCCAGTCCAGCTAGTTTGGATCAGCGTGATCACTCTCAATGAAATTCGGAACGGCCTGGGAAAAGTGGAGAAAACCGACCCGCCCTTTGCGGAAATCCTTGCCGCTTGGTATGCCTGCCTGCTGGCGCAACCCGACCGCTTTCGCGTCCTTCCGGTGGACGTTCCCGTCGCGACAGGAGAGCCTTCCAGAGGAGCAGAGCGTAGCTCAAGATGGACGCGAGGAGGAGAGATCGTCTGAGCTCCTGCCGAACTCACTTTTCCGAGGGCACGACGATTCCACGGAGAATGATTCGCTGGCAGGTGACGAAAATGATCAGCGTCGGGATGGCTGTGACGATAAGTGATGCATAGACGACAGGCGGCGCGACCGATTGTCTGAGCTGGTAGATGTAAACCATGATCGTCCACATCTTTGGGTCAGGCGCGAGGATGAGGGCATAGAAGAAAGTTCCATAGGCGCTCACAAATGTTTCCAACGCGATCACCGCGAGAATCGGGGTGGATAAGGTCATGGTGATGTTCCAGAACGTGACCCATTCACTCGCGCCGTCGATCTCCGCCGCCTCGTAGAGTTCGCGGGGCAGGCTGTCGAAAAATCCTTTCAGGAGAAAAATGGAGAATCCGTTCGCGAGACCGGGAATGACGAGTGCTCCGAAGGTGTTTAGGAGATGGAATTCCTTCAGTTGGAGAAAAGTCGGAATCATCGTCACCTCGGCGGGGAAGGCGATGGTCGCGAGGCAAAAGAGAAGGATGGCGTAAGAGGATCGGAGCTTATAGCGCGAAAGGGCGTAAGCGGCGAGGGGATTGACCAACAAGGATCCCGCCACGGAGAGCACCACGAGGATCACCGTGTTTCTGATCGCGCCTCCACGGCCGGAAATCTCGGCGATCACATACTGGTAGTTCAGCGTGACGAACTGCCATTTCCAGAATCCCTTCTCCTGAGCAAACGCCGCGCGGTCGATAGTGAATTGCGGGATTCTTGCATCCTCGACTCCCCTCCCCTTGGCCCATGTTGCGAACAGAGTGTCCGCACTCACCACAATGAGTTCAGCGGGTTCGGCGCGAGTGCGAATGAATTCGACTTGTCCCACATTCAATTCTCTCATCCGCTGCGATCCGGCTTCCGTGAGTTCGATGAAGTCGGCTCTCAGAAGGCGGGTCACAAAAAATAACCAGGGCTCGGCTCCCACCTGAGGGACGGTCGACGGGAACGGAACTTCCGCGAGGGTCTTGTAGGCGGTTCCGAACCGCTCATTATAAGCGGCAACGTCTTCCCCGACGGTCTTTGGCAGTATGATCGCGCGGTAAAAGCCACCAACATTCCATGCAAATTTGCGACTCGGCGGCTGAGTGGAGCAAAACTCAAAAAAGGCATCAACCAACGGCGTCGATTGGATGGGCGGCGTGTCGATGCGGATCGATGGCGAAACAATGAGCGTGAGGCGCGCAAACGATGTGCCCAGGGCCGCGTTGATCGCCTCGAGCGAACCATGCCTGGACATGAGCCATTGACGAAACGCGATGTCGATGAACGATGGCATCTTGATGTTGGGTCGCATGAACCCCAGCGTCATAAGTTTTTCCGGCAAAATATTTTCGCTGAGAAACTCCTCCCAAAGTGCCACCGCGCGAGCATCGGTTGCGGCGGAAAGCGTTCCGCCCGTTTTCCGAAACGCCACATCCGGGTCTTCCCAGCTCATGCGGATTAAATCGTTAACGCCGTGGTATTTTGTTTCAAGATACCGCTCCCACAACGGGGCATCCTCCACGAGATAAGTGGGGAAAAACAGTGTGTCGCCAACCTGGGTTCGAGGCTCAAGCGAACCTGAAAGCATGATCAAAAACGGTGCGATCATCGTGATGGCACCAAGAATCAGGACACTATAGATCGTCGCGTAGAGCGCGCGGATCTTCGGACTGCGGGCGGTGGTCGGTGCAAAAAACATTACTTTGCGGTTTTGAACTCCATGTTGCTGAGCTTCTGAAGCTGGACCACGGTGAACCCAATCAGAAGACTCCCGAGAATCCATGCCATCGCCGTGGCGTGTCCGAGTCGCATCCGGGTGAACGCCTCAAAGAAAATCAGCAATGAAGTGACCTCGGTGGCGCCGTTCGGCCCCCCGCCGGTCATGATGAGAATGTTTGTTGCGCCATGAAAGGAAGCAGCCACGGCTCCGATGAAATTAATGATAATGAGACCTTTGAGGCCGGGATAGACGATGAGTCGAGTGCGCTGAACGAACCCCGCCCCATCAATTTCCGCTGCCTCGAATTGTTCGATCGGAATCGTCTTGAGTGCCGCGAGGTAAATGAGGCAACCGGGACCAACGCCCGCCCAAACACCGGGCAAGATGCACGAGAGCATCGCCAAATGGGGATCTTCGGTCCAAGCCCGGCGCGCCTCGAAGCCGCACAGTCGCAGGATTTGATTCAACACGCTCTCCGCTCCAAAAAGTTCACGCCAAAGGAAAAACACAGCCGTCGCGCTGATGACAGCCGGCAAATAGTAAAGCACCCGAAACATGATTTTGTGCTTGGGGATGAGGTGCAGGGCATAGGCCAGCAGGATCGGAGCAACAAAACCGAGTGTCAGCGTCCATGCCGCATAGTGCAGCGTGGCAACGAGTGAGTTCCAGAAAGCCGGATCGAAAAGGACGTTCGCGAAGTTATCAAGCCCGACAAAGCGCGATGGCAGCAGTATTTGGTAATCCAGAAACGCAAGGGTCGTGCCGCGCGCCAGCGGGAGATATTTCCACACCAACACAAGAAGGAGGGCCGGCGCGAGGAAGAGCCAGGGAAGCAAACCCCGCGATGAAACAGGCTGCGCCATGCGGCGGCCAGCCTCGGCAAAGACCGTGGAGACCCGCCAGCCGACGACGACGAACCCGGCGAGAATAAGGGCGACCGCGCCGAAGGCCACCCAGCGGCGCTGGGTCATCTGAGCGGGAGGAACGTAGCCGAGCATCCGCTCATTCGTACGCTCGACCGCCGCGTTCAGAATTCTGGTTGTTTCGGCACGAACCCCCGCCATATCGCCCTCCTTCCAAAGCCGCGCGATCAGTGAGCTCGTCAGCATTTGGTCGAGCGGATGCGTCATCTCGCTGTAAACCAGATTGCAATTTTTCCCGTAAGGCTCCGGTTTTCCGGTTCGGAAGGCCTCCGCGAACTCGTCCTCAAGCCCCTTGGGCAAGAGTGCAAGATATTGATCAAAGCCAAACTTCCGCAGCAACACCGGGTTCACCTGACTGGCGAGGCCGAGATCCACGAACGTCTCGGTCCGGATGCGCTCAGCATCTTCGCTCGCGAAGAATTTGAGGTAGCTCCATGCCGCCTGGCGCACGGCGGGATTCGCAATCCCGGAGAACATCCCAAGCACACCCGCGTTAATCTCCGACCCGCGTAAGCCACCCGGGCCTGTTGGAACGGCACCAAAGCCAAAAATTTCGGTGTCGATGCTTAAGATGCCGCCGACATATCCGAAGATCATGCCCGTTGATTCCAGCTCCTGCGGGCTGGCAAGCGAGCCGCCGCGCTTTACGACCCGATCCGCCTCGACCAATCGATAATAGAATTCATACGCCGTCGCCGCTTCCGGCGAGTTGAAGGCAGCCCGCCATTCGTCTGGAGCCCGCTCCACCACTGCCTCGCCCCCGGCCGACCACAAAAAACTCATCAAATTCCAACTCGCACTCGTCCCGGCAGAAAGGAAGAGCGGGTTGACTGACGGCCCCAGAGCTTTGAGTTTGCGACAAAACTCCATGAGCTCATTCCAGTCTTTTGGCGCCCGCTGCGGGAGCCCCGCCCGCCTGAAAAGATCGCGGTTATAAAATAGGCCGCTGAACATCAGGTTTCGAGGAAGTCCGTAGATTTGACGTCCGCCCCCGGGCCCCACACGTTTGACCACGGGCTCGACTTGGGACGGGATCCGGGCAAGAATCCGCGCTCGTTCCTCGGGAGTCTCCGCATCGAGAAAAGGCTCCAAGGGAGCGACAATACCTTTCCTGACGAAGCTGTCTGTACTCCGAAAATTCATGTTAATCACGTCCGGAGCGATTCCGCCCGTGACCATCATCACCGTCGTCACTTCAGAAACCGTTCCTTCGATCCGAATCCCCTCGGCCGCGATGAGTTCGATGCCGGGATTGCGTCGAAGGAATTCCTGCTGGACGCGGAGATCAGCGACGGCAGCAGGTTCAGTGGCCCCGGCGGGAGCCAGACTCGAAACCCTCAGCCGGAGCATTTCGGGAGGTGTTGCGGCAAGATGGCCAATGCCGCCGGACAACGTCAGGGCGAGAACCGTGATGTGGAGCCCGCCAATCCAACCTTTCCAACCATCCCTGCCGCAGAAGAGTTTCACCGAGCGAAAGGTCGAGTTTTGAAGCTTTGAGCGAGATTCATAGTCAAAATCATAGAATGCACTACCGTTCCGACAAGTGAAATTATAGTATCACCTGACGAAATGATTTCTGGCGGCACACTAGTCGCTAATTTTCTTTTTAAAGTCCGGCGACGGGCAAATCCGCCGTGTGCCGAACCGCGCGATTCAGGGCGCGCGGGCTGGTCAGATCCAGGCCGACGGTCCACGAGAGCGTTTGACAGTTGGAGAAAAAATAAGGCAGAGCCCGATGAGGCTCACCCGCATGAGCCGCATGTCCAATCGCGGACGAAACAACTCTTCGCGGATGCCCTCCTGCAAAATGCTTTCGAGGGAAAATGCAGTGCCGAATATCCACTGAAAAACCCCGCAAACCCGCATCAGCGCACCCTTGCCAGAAGAGCGCTGGCGGCAGTCTTTAATCACATCGCCACCGCACATCCGTCGCAGGCACGGCTGGTGTTGGCAGCTTCGATAATACGAACCACTTCGATCATCTCGTCCGGCGGAACGGCAGAATATCCCTTCGGTAGCGAAGCGAGGATTGCTTCGAGCAGCCCGACATAATTCGGGCGTCCCGTGCTGCAGTCGGCAAATTGTGCGCCGTCTTTTCGGTGGAGCAGCGCGCCGAACTTGTGGTGGCTTTCTCGCGACCCGCGCAGAGTCGCCACCCGGCCATCATTCCACCCGACCGTAAGCAAATCGTTTCCCTCGTTGCGAAAGCAGCGCACCTCCCGGCATCCGGTTCCCATGATCGCGACCATCATCTCCACGCTGTGGCAGCCATACCAAAAAAGGCCGGGCGGGTTCTCCAATTCCGCCATCGGCCCCGACACGTCGCAGCCTGTGATTCCCTCCCTGCCACCAGAGAGCGCGTCCGCGAGTTGCTCAGCGTACCGCATGGAAGAACAGCTCATCAACGGGATGCCTTTTTCCTCGGCCAGCCGAAGCATTTCCCGCGCGTCAGCCGAAGTCAAAGCGAACGGCTTGTCCATGAACACCGGTTTCCCGCAACCCGCGATCCGCTCGAACTGCCCGCGATGAACACGTCCGTCGACGGAAGTGATCATCACGAGATCGACGGCTTCCGCGACTTCCTCAGGGGTTCCGACGATCCGCACCCCTCGCTGGTCGCGAAGTTCCGAGGTGAATTTCTCGACACGGTCGATGCTGAGAGCGAGGTCGGGAGAGCCGCCGGGGAAGCCTGTCGTGACTCGCGCACCCGCAATATGGTCGGGGTCTTCGGGATCATTGAGTAATCTTGAGAAGACGCTGACGTGCGAGGTGTCGAGGCCGATCAGGCCGATGCGGATGGTTTGGCTCATAAGGTTTTCGTCGGATCGTGCGGGTCGCGTTCTCATAATCAGCCCGATTGGTCCAGTTCCGAGATGTCAACGAAACGCTTTTCGCGAAACGAGCGGATTGCCGCCGTGCAGATTTCGGTCGCCCGGATTGCTCCGGACAAAGGACTCACTGGCTCCGCCCTGAGGCCCGTAATTTCTTTGACAAACTCGGCGAGCATCCGGGCATGCCCCTTGTCGGGCTCGGCCGTGAAAATGAGGCTTGAGTCTCCCGCCTCATCAGCTTCCCGGCACGCTGCGTTTTTCTTTTCAATCCACCCGGCGAAACCACCCTGCGTTCCAATGTTTGGATGCCGGTCTCCGAGAACCGGATACCGTTTTTCAGCCGGGACATCGGGAATCCCGGCGGTTCGAACTTCCAGCATATGATCGACGACAACAGCCGCCCCTTTTCCAAAGGCCTCCAAAAGCTCTTTCGGATAGCCGAATGTGCCGTTGGCCGCCATCGTGATCGATGCGACATCTCCATTTTCGAATTCGATGATCGTCGCATGGTTTGCAACTCCGCTGCTGACGACGCCAACGCGGCGCGGTTTCGACTCAAGAAACCAGCAGGCCAAGTCTGCAAAGTGGGTCATTTCCGTCAAGAGCATCCCATACTCGGCATTGTCACCACCGAGATGAACCGGCTTCCAACTCATCCAGTCGTCATTGACCCGGATCGCGACAACGGCATTTCCCTCCTCCGCACCGACCACGGCTCTCACGCTTTCCCATCCCTCCCGGCGAAATCTCCATGGGCAGTCCGTAGTGCTTTCCATATGTTTCCGAAACATCATGCGGGCCTCTGCCATCGCCGGTGAACAACGCCGGTTGTGACCGACGCAGAACGGAAGGCCGGCGGAATCGAACATTTCAAGGGTGCGTCGGGCCTCGGCCAATGTCGCTGCCACGGGCTTTTCGGCAAACAGCGGTTTCCCTGCTGCCACGGCCGCCTCGTAAATGGGCATGCGAAAATGCTCAGTTGTCGCAACCACAACGAGATCAACCTCCGGGTCGGCAAACGCCTCAAGAAAGTTCGTCGTTGTCTTTAATCCGTCGTGTCGCGTCGCCAGCGCCGCGAGCGTGGCGGAATCCAACTCGCAACAGGTGTGCAGCTTGGTCGAGGGCATCGCGAGGATGTTCGGTATATGCTGGGATTGGGCGAGCATACCGCATCCAATGACCGCAACGTTCAGAGGCCGGGAAGAAGGAGAAGTTTCCAAGATGATTGTTTGTTTAAAGGGATTCCATTTGATTTTTGTAGCTCACCCGGCGGGAAAGATGAAATGGCAGAATCAATTCTTAAAGACAAATCTGAAATGTTTCAAAGCATCTCGAAGGATGGCCTTGATTTAGTTCTTTGGAATCCCAACTTTCGGAATCCGAAAGGAATTATCGAGTTTTGGACGAAAGTTAACGCGATTTCTGCAGTTCATTTTTTGCTTTACGGGAAAATATTTTCTGAAATGTTACATGCAATGATGTTTGACCATAATCGCAACGGCGAAAGTGCCGGTTGGCGGGTTTTGAGCAAGGGCTTCACAATTATCGAACTTCTGGTTGTGATTTTCATACTTGCCGTGCTCACGGCGCTCACTTTCTCAGCGGCGCAAAATGCAGTGGAGCAGGGAAATCGGGCGGCATGTCTTGGAAACCTCGCGGCGGTTTCGCGGGGATTGATCCACTATACTCTCGAACACAATGGTCAGTTTCCTTATACATTTATCTCCAATGCGGTCACTGGAGCCAGGACCCAGTGGTCGGAGGAGGTATTCCGGGGAGGGTATACCACCTCGGTGGAGTCATTCTTGTGCCCGAGCATGAAATATGACAGGGCGGCCGCGAACATCAACATTCGAAGCCGCGCCGCCATGATCCAAGCTCTCCGGTTCTCCGCGACGTCCACCGCCAACAACGCGACCTGGGCCTACGTTTCGTTTGGAGCCAACCGCTACGGCCTGATGCCTTACGGGTCGGATTCCTCTTGGAAACGGGCTGCCATCACGAGTATCGCCAATCAGACAAAGGTTCTCATGTTGATTGAAGCCGCCGATCAACCCAGTTTCAACGGATGGTTCAGCGTCTCGGGGGCGTCCTTGGAAACGATGTCAGCCTCCACCGCGAATACGTCTCCGGTTGCAGACCGGCACAACGGTTTTGCCAATGCCTCCTTTGTTGACGGCCATGTCGAGTCGTTGCAAGTCCGCCGGGATTTGATTCCGCGGTCATCAAATCGAACCAATGAGCCCTGGTTCATTGGAACATACACCAAATAAAACCGATGAATCCAAGACTGCTGCCCATCCTTGCCACCGCGATATTTATGTCCTTTCCCCACTCTTCCCCGGCGCTCGAAGTCTTCAATGATCAAAATACGCTTTGGTTGGAGGATTTCAAAAACCTTCAACTTTCCGAGGACACGTATCAGGGCTGGAAAGCGGCTAAGGGAGAGATCCATGGGGTGGAAAATGGAGTGGGGTTGACAATGACAGACGGCAAAGAGGCCCAGATGATCCGTTATGTCATGTCCAGAACCCCCAACTTCCCTTATCTGCAGGTTCGAGTGACTTCCATGGAGACACCCGGACTTGGTCTTTTAATCGGCAATGCGAGCACTGGTGGAACCATCCTTGGGTGGGCACCACCGGGTATCTCGACATTCGATCTCTCACGGCAGGAATTTTTCGGAAACGATTCCAAACCGCAATTTCGATGGGCTCTGAGATTGTCCGCCTTGGGAAAAACGGGCGGATCTGCAGTCCTGGAATCTCTGGCGGTTGTTCGCGAGCCTGAGGAGGGGTTGGTCGTCCGGCGCAAAAACGAGAAGCCTCCGACCGATGCGATCCAATCCGGGGAAACCCTTTTGATCGAGTTGCATACAAAAAAGAAACTGTCATCTCCCCCCATCGTACAGTTCGAAAATCTCATCGACGCGACGGAAGTTCGTTTGGGAGCTAGTCGCGGGGGTGTTAAACTTAAAGAGACCGGAGAAAACCTCTATAGCGCTGAGATTATCCTGGGTCCGGACTCCGACAAAATCCTCACTCCTCCCGTGGAAAATTTGCCAGGTCAACGCTGGATTCCGACACTTCGCGCGTCGTGTGACGTCAACGGAGTTGGCTATTTCAACTGTCTGCCTTTCGATTTTGATGTGAGCGGAAAGGCGGCCGAAAAGTCCCCATCCCAAAAAGACTGGCTGCTGGAGGTCGGGAGCCCTGCCGTCGCGGCGCGCGGCGAATGGAAAGACCTCACAGCGGGGAAGAATCTCGCCGCCGGCCGGCCCGTCACATTTTCCGCGCCGCCAACATATGCTCTGACGCATGATGAAAACGACCCTCAGAATCTCACTTCAGGGCAGCTGAGTCGGCGTGCGGACGACAGGATTTGGTTTTCAAAAGACTCGGTAGGTTGGGGGGATCTGGCCGGCCCGGTGAACATGATGGTTGACCTCGGCAAGTCGCAACCCATCGGCAGAGTGGCGATTCGTTTGCTCGGCGGAAAGGAACAGCCGATCTTGAGTTATCCTAAAGAAATCGAAGTTCTCGTCAGCGAGGATGGAAAAGATTTCCGGTCTGCGGGCGTTTTGACAAAGTTGCTTGAATCGGAAAAGGAGCTGGCGGATTCGTCACGGTTTTACATCGCTGAGGAGGGACAGGCCGCCGTAAAGACCTTCCACTTCGATGTCGGTGTGACGGCACGATATGTCGCATGGAGGATCACCCCGGAGAGCAGCTTCCTGATCTCCGATCAGCTCGCTGTGATGGCGGGGGATGCGAAATCGGAAAAAAAACTCGCTTCGCTCCCCGTAGCCTATCCGCCGCTCATCATGAGCGGCCTCGCTGCCTTTCCCCGTAAGGGAACACTGACCATTACCACTGGCGTGACGACGCCGAACTGGTTCATGTTTCAGGACGATTTGGATTCCCGAAAAAAGACTGACAAAGTGGAGTTTCAGTTCGATCTTCCTGCCGGCATCCGCCTCGTATCCGCCACTCCTTCGCAGCCCGTGAGTGAATCTGAGTCTGCCGGGCCCGGTCGAAAGATCTTCCACATTGAGCCCCGCGAGACAAACCGGAAGGGATTCAAGCCGCTGCAAGGTCCTTTTTACTTCACCGCTGACGAAACCGCAGCAAAAAAGGACAAGGCTGTAGTCCGTGTGGCAATCAACGGATTGCCCGGTGATCCCGTCGATGTCCCCCTCGAAGTGATACATATCGACCCTGTCACGCCCCTCACTTCCCAACACGTGAGCCTTGGATGGATGAGTGAGCGATACGCTTTAGGTTGGCCGGAATTTTTCAAGAACTATGCCGGGGCCGGGTTCAATGCCTTCCCCGTTTTTCCCCGCTCCTATACCAAAACCGCAGACGGCTCGGAATGGAGCGACGAGACGAAAGCTATTCTCGCGTTGGTGGAAGAAGCACGTAAGCGGGGACTACCCATCGCTTACAATGAATCGCCCTTTCATACGCTGGAGAAGTTAGGTCCGAAAGTAGCCCCGGAGGCTTTCAACGACCTCGGGGGCAAACCCGGCACCAGACTTTCGCCGGTCTATCGGGGCAAATTTTATCAGGAGGAGATCGAACGCATTGGCCGGAACACCGCGATTGTCCGGCCGGACATTGTTTTTCACGACATTGAACTCTGGCATCACTCCGTTGAAGAAGGCCGGAACTCCGAGGCCATGCGCCAGGCATTTAGTAACTCGGGAAAATCCGAAAAAGAGACACTAAGTGATCTTGGTTCCGAGAAAATGCGCGACTTGCGCAAGGCCGTTAACGACGCGATGCCGGATTCTCACCCGCTCGTGGCTCTTTACAACAATCACGCGGAGCGTCCGATCTACCAGTATGTTTTTGATTGGTCAAAAATCTATCCGGACACCGTTGATTTCGCGTCTCCGAGTCTCTATGTGCGGGGAGACTGCGCGGTCATTCACGAAACGATGATCGCAAATTATCGTGCCGTCGGGAACCGCAAGACCATGCCTTGGCTAACGACAGGAACCTACGGCGAGTTTGATCCCAAACTCGTGGAGCCTCAAATCTATGAAACCGTGCTGAACGGCTCCTGGGGATTCACCTACTATTGCTTCCACGATTTTGACCCGATGGATTATTACTATCAAGCCAGCGCGATTCGAACGCTGAAGCCCTTTGACGAATTGATAGCCAAAGGCGATGTGCTGCCGACACGTTGCGACTCTCCAAACGCTCTGGTCTCGGCTTACGGCACCGAGAAGGCTGCTCTTTTGCTCGTGGGGAACTATAATAACCCGAAGGCGATTTCTGCCGTCGTCGGCTTTCAGGGCAAAAGCGTCATTGCAGCCAGCGACCTCAAGTCCGGAGAGCCCGTGACGTTGCCCACCGGCAGCCTGAGCACAGAGGTCCCTGCCTTTGGATATCGGATTTTCCACGTCGAATTTGGGGGCCTTCAGGTCCGTTCGGGCACATGAATTCCTCACCTCAACTCATGCGCAGTTCGCAGAGTTCGTCGTCTGACCTAAATTTATGACAAAACAAAAAATCAAAACAGCCATCGCCGGGCTTGGTCGTGCGGGATGGAACCTTCATCTTAATCCGATGATCGCCAATGGGGGCTTCAAGATCGTCGCCGTGACCGATCCGTTGGAAGCGCGTTGCCTCGAGGCGGTGGAGATCGTCCCCGGTTGCAAGATTTTTCCGTCCTTGGACTCGCTGCTCGATGGGAGCGATGCGGAACTGGTCGTCATCGCGACGCCGTCCAACACTCACTATGACGACGCGGCGAGCGTTGTCCGCTCCAAACGCCACTGCATTCTCGAAAAACCCATGTCGGCCAACCATGCGGAGGCGCTTGATTTGCTGAGACTATCCAAGGAATGCGAACGGCACATCTTTGTGCATCACGTCCATCTCCATCGCGCCGAAAACAGGCATCTGAGACAAATCGTCGATTCGGGAATTCTCGGACCACTCTTCCACATCCGGACAGAGTGGGCCCACTATGGCCGGAGATGGGACTGGCAGACGCTGCGCAAGAACGGAGGCGGGCAACTCGCGAATCATGGACCTCATGCGCTGAGCCTTGTGCTTCCTCTGCTCGGCGGTGAAGTGAGCCTCGAGCACGCGGAACTGCGAAACATCAAGGACGCGGGCGACGCGGAAGATTTTGTCCATCTTGTTCTCAGCAGCACGGCGGGTGTGACGGCGGACCTCACGTTTTCCAGTGCCACGGCCGTCGCCGGCCCCCGCTGGCAACTGCTCGGAAAATGCGGTTCGCTCACGTGTGACGGAACCAACAGTAAGTTAAAAACTTACGATCAAGCATTAGCCCCCGCGCTGGAAGTGCTCGACACAGCAGCCCCGGGCCGGGCCTACCTCTCAGAAACACTTCCGTGGTTGGAGCAGGAAGTTCCTGTCGAAGACGGTTCGGTCATTATCGGCTTTCATGAGAATGTCCGGGCCGTGCTGACTGAAGGAGCAGATTCGGTTGTCACCCTCGAAAGCGCATGCGAAGTGACAAGGATCATCGATCTGGCTGCAAACTCGGCACCTGCCATGGCTGAGGTTTGATCCGATTCGTGGAGATCAAACGGAAACTTGCCCCAGACGCGATCCCAATCCCGGCGCGGTGACTTGATCCAGATGATGCACCCCTGCCTGGGGCTCGAAGAGACCCTTTAGAGCAGGCAGCCACGGTTGATTCGCGGCGGGAGTATATTGTGGGGAGTTGAGTTCCACACCGTTGATGGTCGGCAAGTAGGCTCCAAGGAGAAACGAGTGAATCGCCGAATAGCCGGGGTTGGTTAAATCTTGAAGCGACAGCGCGAGTCCACGTTCATGCGCCCAAGCTGCGGACGCGAGCGCGAAGCTGTGGCCCTTGCAAGTCTTCAATGCCAGCCCGCCCCATCCCTGACTCACGACCGAATGAAGCAAATCCAGAGAGGTTAATCCTTCATCAAGGAGGATCGGTTTCCGTTTGGTGATCGCGTGCCAGTCCTGCGGAACCGTCATGATGTCCCGGGATGTCGGCTGCTCGAGATACTCCAAAGCCGCGAACGCCGCAGGGTCGAAGGACTCCAGGCGATCCAGAAAATCGGCGACAGAAGCGGTGTCGGGATTTCCCTCGTTACTGTCGATAGAGAGCCGCGGTTCAAGTCCCCATGATCTGGCCGCGCGATAAACTTCGACCGTGCGGCGGACATCGGCGGCATTGTCGCGGGCAAGGAGCTTGATTTTGAAACACCGGATGCCGGTTCGAGCCCTAGCGGGCTTCACCGTTTCCTCCAGAGAGTCTGCGGCACTGACAAGCCACCACGCATCAAGGCGCCGTCGGGGTTCCCGCAGAAGTCGGCGGATCGATTCACACGCCCCGTGATTCGGAAAAAAGGAATCCGCTGAGGGAATCGGCTCGGAGTTGTCGTAAAACCGGAAGGCCGAACACCCGAGCGCGTGTCCAGTGGCATCGTGAAGAGCGGCATCAAAAGGGCTCGCGCAGACCGCCCTTGCCAGCAGCGGCATTTCGGGCGCAAGCGCCCCAAGGGAATGATGCAGCCTGAGCCCGAGTTCCAGCGGGTGCTCCGCCTCACCGCCGCACTGGGCCGCCAGCGTGTTGGCGAGATTCCGGCACAACTCCCGCATCGCCAGGTCCTTTGTTGCTCGATCCGGTTCTGCCCCCGGCCAGGCCCAGAGGTCGCTCAGGTAAATCGAACCCTTCCCGATCGCGCGGCATCCCGCGACTTCCACCTCGACCTCGACCCGCGCTTCGGTGGCCTGGGTGATCAGCCCGGAGGAAATTTGCAGGGGCTTAACAAACGGCTGCTCAAGGAACTCCACACGGGCGGAGAGAATGGCGGTTTTCATCGGGAGCGGCTGGCCTGTCTTTGCGCTTCGAGGGCCAGACGTGAAACGGAGAGAATACTTTCCGTTGAGAGGCCATCCTGCCGGGGAGTCCCCGCAATTTCGTCAAAAAAGTCATCAAGGTAACTCCGTCCAGGCACCTCCAACGCGGGTTCGTAGTGCAGGATCTCATCCTCGTCAGTCGCCAAAAAAACTGTGTCATTGGAATATCCGGTTTCGCACATGCCTCGTGTTCCATGCACCGTGACGCGCCAATACTGAGGAAGGTCGTAGCCCAAATGATCAGGCGCGAGATAGGACAGATCAGCGAAGCACGTGGCCCCGCCTTCGAGCACTCCATAAACCTGAGCGCAGTCCATAAAGTGAGGAGTCTCGACCGCCTTTGCATTCCATTCTCGGGCGTCGACAACGTGATCCCAGGACAACCCGGTCAGCCACGGCGCCAGGTGAAAAACATGCACGCCGATGTCGTTGATGGTTCCCCCATGCTGGCCGGGCTCAAAATACCACCCGGCACGAGTTCCCATCCGCAACGGATGTTGTGCCGACACGTTCATTGTGCACACCCTGCCGATTCTGCCGCTTTGAATGATCGAGCGCATTTTCAGGAATGCGCGATTTTCGACCAGATCAAGCTGAGCTCCGAGGCACAGCCTGCCTCCGCGGACGAGATCGGCGATTTCATCCAAATCCCCCAACTCCGTGCACACCGGTTTGTCGGAGATGACATGTTTTCCCGCACGGAGCGCCGAGATCGCCAGCGATCCTCTCCGCGCGTAAACGTCGCCAATGGCCACGGCCGTGCAAAAGTCGGGTTGAAGCAGATCCGCAAAATCCTCATGCGTGAAGGCCACTTCTCCCTCCCCCTCGAGACGGGCACGGGTTTCCGGATCTCCCTCCCAAGCTCCCACGATCTCGCAGGCCGGATGAGTTTTCGCGAGCCGCCAGAGGGCGAGAATGTGGGGGTGCCGAAAACCGGCAAATGCGAGGCGGTGTGTCATGGTTTAAAAACGGTTTCTACTTTTCCAGAGGCGGCGGAGCGATAAATGGCTTCAACAATCGCCACGGCCCGCCCTGCGTGTCGACCGTCGATAATTCTTGCGGGCTCTCCCCGGATTGCCTCGCAGAATGAGGCAATCTGATGTCGATGCCCCTCGCAAGAAATGGCTTTCGGATCAGAGACCGCGCCGCCGACTTGCCCTCCCTCGCCGGAACGAATCGCATCATCCCCTGGAAGCTCGAATTCAAAACGCCAGTCCGTGATCCGGTCGTTCTCCAGAACCGCCGTCCCGCGATTGCCAGACACCTCCAAAGAAAGGTTTAAACCGGGGTAACAGGATGTGGCCGCTTCAATTGTCCCCACCGCGCCGCCTTCGAATCGAACGATCGCCGCGAGCGTGTCTTCGACCTCAATGCCCGGATGTGCCAGTTGCCCGGAGAAGGCGGACACTTCGGTCGGCACCCCGCCGAACCACTGGAGGAGATCGACGGCGTGAATTCCCTGGTTCATGAGCGCACCACCACCGTCAAGATCCCAACGTCCCCGCCAGGTCGAAAGCCGGTAATAATCCGCATCCCTCCACCACTTCACCCGTGCACTGAGGAAAGTCAGACGCCCAAATCGCCCCGCGTCAACCGCTTCACGCAGTGCCGCCGCTCCGGCTCCAAAACGCAAGGGGAAAAAACCCGCGAGGATTCGATTTGAGGCCTCAGCCTCCCCGATCATCCTCCTCACGCGCTCCAAGGAAATCTCCAGCGGTTTCTCGCAGAGCACATGTCTTCCAGCCCGTAGCGCAGGAATAACCGCATCCTGATGCACCCCGCTTGCCGTCGAAACCAAAACCCCTTCGACGTCAGCTTCACCGAGCATGTCCTCGATCTTTGTGAAGGAGCGAGCCCCAAATCTGTCCGCCAGAAGACGGGCTTTCTCCGGGTCCCTTGAGCAGACAGCCGTCAACTTCGCCCCGCTAATCCTCCCGATTGCCTCCGCGTGAGTCTGCGCAATCGCTCCACTGCCCACAATCGCCAGCTTAACCGGTTGAGAAGCAACGCTCATTGTGCGGGCACGGAAGAACGCAAAGCGTCACTCCTGAGAATGCGGTCATCAAATGTATTCGGGCCGTAGGACATAGATATGAAACATTGCATGGTTACTGTTTCAGTCCATCACTTCTGCAGAAGGACTCAATATGTCAAACGTAAAGCCGGAGAAATTTTTTTTAGCGCAAGAGCTGAAGGTCTGTCGGTTTGCCTTGCAGTAGCAAAAATTAACTGAAATGTTACATTTTGACCATGTTTGCAAAAGTCATCCCGCAGACCAAGAAGGTGAGTTTGCGCGATGTGGCCAGACTCGCCGGGGTCTCTCCTGCCACTGTCTCGCGAATATTAAACGGGCATGAGAATGTTTCAGGCGAGACGAAAGCCAAAACGCTTCAGGCTATCGCTTCCCTTGGCTATGAGCGGAAGTTGCGTCTGAGCCGGTTTTTTAAGGAACTCCATAATGGGACTCAAACCGTCGGCTATCTGGCGGGCTCCTCCATGCGCCACGCCATGCTGGCCTCGGATGGATTCTACTCAAGATTCCTCCTGTC
>Ga0163144_10007360_pt1 | contig 24136 bp, 19 predicted proteins | sample OliLak19BULKMAT1_FD_123175 | JGI IMG/M metagenome (GOLD analysis project Ga0163144, IMG submission 123175) | Freshwater microbial mat bacterial communities from Lake Vanda, McMurdo Dry Valleys, Antarctica - Oligotrophic Lake LV.19.BULKMAT1 | ecosystem: Environmental > Aquatic > Freshwater >...
CTTTCTTTAGTGCTAACCCCTTCTCACTCCACGCAAGCCTCAACGCTTCGCCTATTCTGCGAGATAAGATTTTTATTGTTTTTTTAGGAGGAGGAAACGGAAATTCACAAGTCTCAAGTAAAGCTCGAGCTGCCGGAATCTGCGAGAGATTGCTTCGTTTGGTCGGTGGCGACTATCGTTCGGAAAGCCTCACTCTAAATAGAGCAGACCAAGTCGTAGTACGCCTGCGTCAATTACCTTGCGCCAGCGAACTTCGGCTTTCATCGGGTGGAGTTTGCCGACTTGGACTTTGCATTTATCACCGACAACCAGCTCTGGAATCTCAATCAAGATAATGCCGCATCCGCGCGTTGACTCGTCGGCAACAAGCCCCAAAACCGTGGGGGAGAAGGCATCGCCTTCAGTTCCCTTGCCGATATCCACTTGCGCAATCGCGTTAGGATCGGAGTTAAAACGTACAGATGTTCGTTTATGGATTTTTCGGGGAATCATCTTGTTCTAGTCTATCTCAAAAGCACGACAGTTTGGATCGCCGCTTGCTGGGGGTAGGGAATAAAAGTATCATGAATATATCGCGGTGCTCCTATAGATGGCTGCTTCTGAATCCTTCGACATGATTGTTATCGGATCCGGTCCCGGAGGACAGCGTGCGGCTATTCAAGCCGCAAAGCTCGGAAAAAAAGCCGTCATCCTCGAAAAAGAGAAGATAGGCGGCGCCTGTCTCCACTCTGGAACCATCCCTTCTAAAACTTTGAGAGAAGCTGCTCTTGCTGGCGTTGGCCGCATCGCAGATCCTTTCCAGTTCGCAATGGATCGCACGCGCGAAGTGATTGCGCAGGAAACCAAAGTTGTTACCGAGCAGCTCACTCGCAATGGTGTGGAAATCGTTGCGGGCAGCGCACACTTCACCAGTCCCACTGAAGTGGAGGTCGAGTCTTCCAAGGGCACTCGCAAATTCAAAGGCCGCTTCGTTATCATCGCCACTGGCACGCGGCCTTATCGACCGGCCTATATTCCCTTTAACGACGATTCCGTTTTAGATAGCGACACGATCTTAAAGCTCTCGCACAAGCCAAAATCTTTGGCAGTGGTGGGAGCCGGCGTGATTGGTTCGGAGTACGCCAGTATTTTTGCCTGTCTCGGAATCAAGGTTACGTTGATCGATCAGCGCCCGACGATGATGTCGTGGATGGACAGTGAGATTGCATCAGCCCTGCAAGCGCACTTCGAAGCCAATCCCAACATGGAATTGTGTTTGGGAATTAAAAAAACCGAAGTGCAGAGCACGAGCGCAAACGGCAAGCCGGGCGCGCGACTCCTGCTCGACGGCAAGGCCAAGGATTTTGATGCTGTTCTCTGCTGCATGGGCCGTGGGGGAAACACCGAAGCACTCGATCTGCCACGCGCGGGGCTCACTGCGGGGGATCGCGGCTTAATTGCTGTGAACGAATTTTATCAAACTTCGGTTCCGCACATCTATGCAGTGGGCGACGTGATTGGGAGTCCTGGACTTGCGTCTGCCTCCGCTGAACAAGGACGACTTGCTTCCGCGCATGCACTTGGATTTCGCGGCGGCAAATTTCCCGATTCGTTTCCGTACGGTATTTACACGATCCCGGAAATCTCCACCGTTGGTTTGCAGGAACAAGAGCTCAAAGCGAAATCGATTTCGTATGTCGTCGGACGCGCTAAGTACAAAGAGCTCGCGCGCGGTAAGATCTTGGGCGACGATTTTGGTTTCTTAAAGCTCCTTTTCCACACCCAATCACACATGTTGCTGGGCGTGCAGATCATCGGTACGGGCGCCACCGAGCTCGTTCACATTGGTCAGGCGGCCTTCATGCTAGGCGGTGGAATCGACTTCTTTGTGAATAACGTCTTCAACTACCCCACGCTTGCTGAGGCCTACAAAGTCGCGGCCTACCATGCCTATAATCAGCTCAAATCAGTGCCGCCGGGCCATATTAAGTAGAGGAAGAGTGTGAGGCGAGGAGCAATCGGTTCAGTTTGGATGCACCTGCGTCTGCCGTTCTCCTGGCGTCTATTGCCTGTTGCTTTGTTCTCACTGTCTCAGGTTGATTCAGCAAAACTTCCGGGATGGGGAGTGATTGCGATCTTGGCCCTAGTTGTTTTTCCCGCAAGCCATGCATTTAATTCCTATTATGACAAAGACGAAGGCAGCATAGGCGGCCTTGAATTTCCCCCTCCGGTGCCACTGATCTTACTACCGGTATCGTGGGCGTTAGACTTAATGGCTCTTGCGCTTGCCCTGTTTTTGGGAAGAGCCGTTGCGCTAGGAGTCTTGGTCTACACTGCTGCTTCGAAGGCATACAGTCACCCCTACACACGCTGGAAGGCGCTTCCCATTTTGGGCTGGTTTGTCGTGAGTTTCTTTCAAGGCTCGTGGATTTATCTCGTTGTGCAAAGCGCCTGTTCTGAGACTTCGTTGTGGGATGCAGCAATTGTCCCGCGAACGGGGTGGGCAATGACACTGAGTTTTCTGCTTGTGGGAGCGGGCTATCCGCTAACCCAAATTTACCAGCACCAGGAGGATCGGCGACGAGGAGATAAAACGCTTTCGCTCCTACTCGGAGTCAAAGGGACGTATGCCTTTTGCGCCCTGCTAGTGGGGGCACTACAATGCGTAGCAATCCCGCTTTTCCTAAGTAGTTCACCTCTACATCTTTTCATCTTTGAACTGGGACTATTGCCAGGAGCCGCATTGCTGCTCCGTAGCTGGTACCTAAAACAAAGTTCCTATGCCTCTGCGGATGGCTTTAGCCTTTGGGGTGCAACGGGGATGAATTTATCATTTCTTTGGATGCTCTTTGCGTAGCAGTACGTCGAGAATAACTTTGAGTTCGTCCTTGGCGCTGATGAAAAAGGCCGGCTTAACGACGATTCCAAACGCTTGAAGCGATAGAGTGGTCTCGCCCTGGAGCCGGAGCAGATCAGGTTTTGTTTGCTCCCACCGTAGTGCAAGCTCACTTGGTTGCCGCGCGCCATGGATTTGCCAATCCCCTTTAGCGACAATGACTCCCTCGCGTACGGAGGCGCCAGACCACTTCCAACTGACAGTGGGAAACTTAATAGAGTTGGGGCCTTCTGGTGGCAGTTGGTTGCCGTCACAAACGTGGCTCTTGGGAAAATCGGAAATCGAATAATCCAAGCCGATAGATTCGCGCATGTGGCAGGTGATGCTGTCTCCATCCATCCGGATGTCTGCTACGTTCACCTCGAAACTCCCGGTCGATTTCTCAGGTGCTGTCATTTCGAAATTTAAACTTCCGCTAATCCTGGAGATTTTTCCCTCATGTGTGCCAAGTGTGTAGGGAAGGGCCAGCTTTACGACTATCTCCTCTGGATTTGATACTGGCGTATAAACCGACGCGAAAGCTGCACACGGAAGCAACACAATTAAGGCGGTGACGTGGTTAAAGCGCATGCCTATAATTGTAGCTTAAAATGGAGAAGAAATGAGATTCATCCTCGCCCTGTTTGCTACTTTCCTGTTTTGGAATCCCGCTGCATTTGGTCTGTTTTCGGAAAGGGAGTTTACTGCTTCGCTCTCTCCGTCCGCTTTTGGCGGCGGGGGTAATCGTACGGCGCTTTCAGTAGGGCTATGGGGACTCACTGCAGTGGGCCCTGCGAAAATCGGTTTGGGCACGCGAGTCTCTTCTTTCTACGTATTTGGAAAAACGCCTTACACCACGGCGGACGCCTCTTTGATTGGAGCGGGTCGCGTAACGACGTTAGAGATCAATCGGGCTCTCACGTTTTCAGCAAACTTGGCTTTTACCGTCCTCTACCCCCTTTCCGAAAAATGGGAGCTGGGAATGAACATCGACGTTGTGGGCTTCGGATTTGGCTCCGGTCGGGATGGACTTTACACAGGGCAGGGTAGCTCCCTCAATGGCACTCAACAAGCTTCACCCTCTTCGTTTAATGCGCTCCTCGGGGGCAGAACTGATAGAGGCCAACTTGATTCAGAATTTTTTGTGGTTTACCGGTTCTCAGACTTTTCGTTTCGCACCGGCTGGAAGCATTTTGTTTCCGAATACACCACCACTTCCAGTCTAGAGGACGGTAATCGGCGATTCCGCAGAAGCAGCGACTCTATTTTTGCCGCGATTGCATGTCCAATTTGAATCACACTCGTCGCGCTTGGGGATGATCCGCATATGGCTTGTAGGAGTATGTAATCTAAGGACAAAATCCATTTTTCGACTCAAACCCCGCTGACTGGTTTTTGGTCGCACGCCTAACCTGTTGATATCCAAGGCGATTCCATAAGATCCCAAATCGACTCAAATTTTCCTGCCTGAAAGTTTGCCGCGTGTTTCAAGTTTAGCCGCCTGTAAACCACCTTCCGAAACTTGGTCCGCCGGTTGCACTACTTAGAACTCATGAAAGCACCATCCAAAAAACTAATCTGGATTGAAGTGCTCTTCCTCTCGTTGTTGGGGTTGAGCCAAATCCAGTGCAGCCAAGAGATGGACTCCTTTTCTCTGTCGGATCCTAATGCCGTGCCGAACCCAAAGGTTGCAGATCGACAAATCGGTGAAGCTTGGACTGAAGTGAAAGAGATGGAATACAAAGGTCAGTTTCACGCCCAAGCATTGTTTGTTCTCGATAACTCAGGAAGCATGAAAGAAGAACTCGCTCAGTATATTAACTCGCGCATCCAAACTTTCATGGCGAACATGAGTACGACTGCTGGTCTAACTTTTAAAGTCGGCATCACCAATACCAATTACAACGTAGACTTCGGACGACTGATTTCGTCGACTAACGGCCAAACAATTTTAACGCAGATGTCGGATTCAGCGCTGTTTCCTCAAATGTTCTCCAAGTTCACTGCGACGATTAACGCCCCAGGAACTGGCAATGAGCGCGGGTTAGCAGCAGCTGCTGCGGCCGTTCAGCGCGAGCGCACAAATCTTTTCTCGGAACCACCGGCAGATGCAGCACTTAGTCGCCGTGTTGTTATCATCAGCGATGCGGACGATACGGATTCCACCGCGATTGAAAATTACACTTCGGTTTTGGCAGCTGTTCCTAACCTCTCGGTGAACGCAATTATCGGGATGCCGACACGCCCATGCACGAATCCAGCGCAAGAAGGTTTTGGATACCGTTATGTCGATGCGGTTGCTCAAGTGGGCGGTAACGTTTCGAGTATCTGCAGCGCAGATTTCGGCGCAAGTTTAGACCGCGTTTTCAGTTGGATTCAAAACGTTTGCATGGAACTTTCTGAGCCAGTTAGTTCGCGCTCTTCGATTGTTCTGACTGTCGATGGTACAGTTTATAACGACTACAATCTCGATGCCTCTAAGACCACTATCTGCATGCCGTTGCCCAATCGCCCGGCCTCGTTGCGGGTAGAGGCTTACCACGAAGCTACGAACTAAAATCCCCTAATGGATAGAAGCGGTTAGACTTGAATTGGCATGGGCGTCGCGATAGACGACTGTCATGCGACTTCATGAATTACGTGTCTATCCATCCAAAGAAAAACTCAAAAAAGAAGACCAGCTGGCGTACAAAATGGCCGCTATGGCAACTGATGCCGTAGAAGTCCCCACCGACGTAACGGAGATGATTATAAATCGGATGATTGATAACGCCTCCGTCGCTATGGCCGCGATTCAGCGAGAGCCAGTGGCGAATGCCCGCTCTCAAGCACTTTGCCATCCCAGAGCAAACGGCGCGACGGTATTTGGAATGCCCTCGTCGGTAAGGGTGAGTTGTGAATGGGCCGCTTGGGCCAATGGCACTGCTGTTCGCGAGTTGGATTACCACGACACTTTCCTAGCAGCAGATTACTCGCACCCAGCGGACAATATTCCGCCGATTCTGGCTGTCGCTCAGCAAAAAGGTATCGACGGCAAGAAACTCATTCGCGGAATCGCGACGGGTTACGAAATTCAAGTCAATCTCGTCAAAGCCATTTGCCTGCACAAATATAAAAAAGATCACATTGCCCATCTCGGACCTGCGGTTGCCGCAGGTATCGGCACGATGCTGGGACTTTCCACCGACGTGATTTATCAGGCGATTGGACAAGCGGTGCACGTCTGCTTCACCACTCGCCAATCGCGTAAGGGCGAAATTTCCAGCTGGAAAGCTTACGCGCCAGCACATGCTGGCAAGTTGGGCATTGAAGCGGTTGACCGCTGCATGCGCGGAGAAAAAGCGCCGTCGCCAATTTACGAGGGCGAAGACAGCGTTATCGCCTATATGTTGGATGGTCCTAAAGGCACTTACCGTGTTCCGCTCCCAGAAAAGGGCGAAGCCAAGCGCGCGATTCTAGAGACTTACACCAAAGAACATTCGGCGGAGTACCAAGCGCAGGCTTTGATCGATTTAGCGTTCCGCATGCGTGAAAAAATTTCAAACTGGAGCGATGTTGAAAAAATTATCCTCCATACCAGTCACCACACGCATTACGTAATTGGTACCGGCGCAGGCGATCCGCAGAAGATGGATCCCCACGCCAGCCGTGAAACCCTCGATCACAGCATCATGTACATTTTAGCAGTGGCACTACTCACTGGCCGTTGGCACCACGTAGATAGCTACGCTCCTGAAATGGCGCAAAATCCCGAGACGGTTGCCCTCTGGCACAAGATTGAAACAGTAGAAGATCCTAAGTGGACTGCCGCGTATCATGATGCCGATCCAAAGAAGAAAGCTTTTGGCGCACGCGTCGAGATTCGCCTTAAAGGCGGCAAAACAGTTATCGACGAGATGGCCATTGCAAATGCCCATCCAGATGGAGCGAAGCCGTTTGTGCGCGCAGATTACGTCCGCAAATTCCACCTGCTGACCGACGGCTTTGTGCCACCAGCAGAATCCAAGCGGTTCTTGGATTTGGTGCAGGCGTTGCCAGAATTAAACGCTCAGCAGATTCAAATGCTCAACGTCGCTCTGGACCCTGAGAAGTTGTTGCATGGCCGAGCGGACACACGAGGTATTTTTTAGTGTTGTTCTCTACAACGCCCATTTCGGAAAAGCGTTCTAAATTCCGCGCGAGTTTGCAGAGCGGCAAATTGCTGCGATTTCCGGGTGCGTTTTCTCCCTATGTTTCGCTGATGGTAGAGCGACAAGGCTTCGATGGCGTGTACCTGTCGGGTGCGACCATCGCCAATGACTTGGCATTGCCAGACATTGGTTTGACGACGCTTACAGAAGTCACCCAACGTGCAAAGGCGATTACGCGCGTAACTAATTTGCCTTCGCTGCTCGATATCGACACTGGATTTGGCGAAGTACTGAACGTCGCGCGCACCATTCAAGAGATTGAAGAAGCAGGCATCTGCGGCGTGCACCTAGAAGATCAGATCAATCCCAAACGCTGCGGCCACTTGGACAACAAAGGAATCGTCGAGACATCGGTGATGACCAAGAAGATCCTGGGCGCTGTAAAGGGCCGTCGCGATAAAAACCTTCTGATTATGGCGCGTACGGATTCGCGCGCGTCGGAAGGTTTGGATGCAGCGATTGCTCGGGCAAAGGCTTATGTCGACGCTGGCGCCGAGGCGATTTTCCCTGAGGCACTGCAAGACGAGAAGGAATTCGAAAGATTCCGCAAAGAAGTCAAAGTTCCGCTGTTGGCGAATATGACCGAGTTTGGGAAATCCAAGCTGCTCTCGGCAAAAACCTTGGAAACGCTGGGCTATAACATCGTCATTTATCCGGTCACGTTCTTCCGCCTTGCCATGAAGGCCGTTGAGGACGGATTAAAAGAAACGAAATCTAAAGGAACTCAAGAAGGCCTTGTGGGTAAGATGCAAACTCGCCAGGAGCTTTACGATTATCTCCAGTACGAGCGGTACGGAGAATGGGACCAAGAGATTTTTAACTTTAAGATTTAGAACTACGAGGCACATATGTCGGAAGTCGTTGAGTACGAATCGAGTGAAAACAAAGTAAACGTAAAACGTGGATTGGAAGGCGTTGTTTGCGATGTGTCGACCGTTTCCAAAGTAAATCCAGAGACGAATTCTCTGATCTATAAAGGCTACCCGGTGCAGGACCTCGCTGAGAACTGCACATTTGAGGAAGTCGCTTACTTGCTGTGGCACGACGATTTGCCCAATGCCAATCAACTCAAAGAGTTTGAAAAACAAGAGCGCGGCTTGCGAGAGATCTCGCCAGCACTAGTGCAAGTCATTCGATCGTTCCCCAAGGGTGCGCATCCGATGGATGCAATCCGCACGGGCGTTAGCTTTGTCGGCATGGAAGACAGCGACACGCTGACTCGCACGCCGCAAAAAGATTACGAACGCGCGATGATCTTGCTCGCTAAGATACCGACGATTTTGGCTTACGATTACCGTACGCGCCAACTGGGCAAAGAGCCCATTGCTCCACGCAAAGACCTGCGCATTGCCGAGAATTTTTTCCACATGGTGTTTGGCCAAGTGCCAGATGCTCGCATTGTAAAAGCTTTTGAAGTTTCGCTGGTGCTCTACGCCGAGCATGGCTTTAATGCTTCGACGTTTGCATCACGTGTCGTGACCTCGACGACTTCGGATCTCTATAGCGCCGTTTGCGGCGGCATCGGATCGCTCAAAGGGCCTCTGCATGGCGGAGCCAATGAGCAAGTCATGCACATGATGAAGGAGATCGACGATCCTACCAAGGCTCGTGAGTGGATGATCCAGGCTCTCGCCGATAAACGCAAAGTGATGGGATTTGGTCACCGCGTTTACAAAAAGGGCGATTCGCGCGTTCCTACGATGAAGAAGTACATGGCAGTCATGTCGGAAGTTACCGGCGAAACCAAATGGCTGAAGATGTACGAAGCTTTGGAACAGGTGATGATCGAGAAGAAGAACATTCACCCCAATCTCGATTTCCCAGCAGGACCTGCTTATCACTTGATGGGCATTGAAACCGAATACTTCACGCCGATCTTTGTGATGAGCCGGATTACGGGTTGGTGCGCGCATATCTTTGAACAAATCAAAGACAACCGCCTGATTCGTCCGCTGTGCCAATACACGGGTAGCACTCAGCGTAGCGTGAAGCCAATCGCTAGCCGGGCTTAATAAGACCGTTTTTAAAATAGATTCAGGTGCGGGGCCACTCTCTCGGGGTGGTCCATGTGCACGTGGTGTCCACCGGGTACGTACACGATTTGCGCGTGCGGCAGGCACGTCAGTCGGCCTTGCCGAAATTTCTCGTTATTTAAAATGCCTTCTTCGGCCGCCACGATTTTGGTGGGGCATTTTACTTGTTTTAAGAAAGCGCGCACTTGTTCTTCACTCACTCGATATGCTGTAGGGAGTTTGAGTCGCGGATCCGTTGCCCACTGCCAGCCCTGCTGCTTCTTATGTAAGTTGCGAGTTACGAGTAATTCTGCCGAAGTAGCGTTTAGTTGTCCCGCCATCCGACGGGCTGCGACTGCACGCGAAACTGATCTGATAGGACGCATGACTTTTTTTCCCGCCATCAGCAGCTTCCATTGCTCGCGAAACTCATGAAAATGCGACGGCAATTCGTCGGGCGCGTAGGGCAGGGGCCCCAGAGAATCCAAGCATGTCAGTGAGAGCACTCGCTCAGGAAAACTCGCCGCGAAAAGTGCGGCGACTCCGCCGCCGAGCGAGTGACCCACCAAGTGCATTTGCTCGATTTTCAGTTCGTCACAAACGTCGGCCAGGTCCTGCAGGTAATCAAAGAAGTGGTAGCTAGTTCCCGCCGGTCGCCAGTCCGACTTGCCATGGCCTGCCATATCGACGCAAATCCAGCGCGTGTCTGGTGCTGGGTTCTTAAAATTGAGGAGAGGAGTGAGGCTATTGGAGTTGTCCAACCAGCCGTGCAGCGCAAGGACGGTGGTTGGGGCTTTGGACTTGCCCCACGATTGGGCACGGAGCTTTCCCCATGCAGTTTTGAGAGTAATTTGCTGTGGCTTCATGGCGTTTTGCATGCCCCAAAAACGATAGCATCAACAAGAAACCAAGAGTGCGAAAGCAAAAAGACGCAAAGGCGACGCGAATATGCCATTTTCGAAGCCCAGGCCGAGAACCGCGTTTCCATAAGTTCCAACCCATCGCGATGGTGGGAAAGTACAAAAGCAGCGCCATCGTCGAGGATCCAATGTGCGCTTGTTGCATTGCGCTCAGAGAGAACGAAAGCGCTGTATCTATCGCGTTTCGTTGAACTTCTAGGATGAGGACGATCGAAATGTCGATAATCATCCCGGCCAACATCAACACGGGGTGCAGTCGTCTATTGAATCGAAAAACAAGACCCAGTACTAAGAGCCCGTACGCCACGGTGGCCGCAGCCATGAAGATCGTGCCCTGCCAATAGACCGCACCTGCACAGACGCAGGTGGCAATAAAGACCAGGGGAGCTGCCGGTGGAAGTGCTAGCATGTTGGGTTATTATCACGGTTTGAAAGGTTGGTCGATGGCGGAAGGCCATATTCATGTATTGGGTTGGTTTTCGCTGGTTCTTTCGATCCTGTCGTCGTTACACGTGCTGCTTTATAAGCGAAACGCCCGGTCTGCCATTGCGTGGATTGGTTTGATTTGGCTGTCGCCACTTCTGGGGGCTTTGCTTTATCCACTGTTTGGAATTAATCGCGTGCGCCGTCGGGCGATGGAGTTGCGGCCTGGTAGTAGTGTGAGTTCCGACGGATCGTTCTCCAAGCTCCATCGGCAGCAGGCCGAATTAGAATCTGAAATCCTCGATTTTGGCCGCCACGTTACGGGACGGCCGGCGGTCGCCGGCAATCAAGTCTTGCCACTCTGGGGTGGAGACGAAGCTTACCCCATGATGTTGGAAGCGATCCGCAACGCTAAGCGATCGATTTCGATGTGTTCCTACATTTTTGATCGCGATCCAGCGGGATTGGAATTCGCCGAAGCTCTGGGAGCTGCCGCTGCCAGAGGCGTGCAAGTGCGTGTACTGCTCGACGATATTGGCGCGCACTATAGTTTTTGGCCGATGGATTGGACGCTGAAGAAAAAGGGTGTTCGTACTGCGCGTTTTCTGCCGGTGTTTAGCATGCGGTCTGTTCATCTGATGAATTTACGCCTGCACCGCAAGCTGCTGATTGTCGACGGGCGAACGGCATTTACGGGTGGAATGAATATTCGCCAAGGAAATCGCCTCTCAACCGCACCTAAGCGCGCGATTCGCGACGTGCAGTTCCGAGTGCAGGGTCCGGTGGTGGGCGGTCTTCAGGATGTTTTTGTCGAGGATTGGGGATACAGCACACGTGAGGTTTTGCAGGGTGAGGACTGGTATCCGAAAGAAATTCCATCTGCTGGAAAAATGATTTGCCGCCCGGTTGTCGACGGACCGGACAGCCACATGGAAACCGTGCGCTTGCTTTTACAAGGCGCAGCAGCAAGCGCCCGCAAATCGTTATTGATTTGTACTCCTTATTTTCTCCCCGATCCCATTTTAACTGCCGCCCTAAATGTAGCGGCCTTGCGCGGAGTGCGCGTACAGGTTCTGGTGCCGGAACACAACAATCTTCCATGGTGCCATTGGGCGATGCAGGGGAGTATTCAAGAGTTAGTTAAAAACGGCTGCGAAGTATATTTCGCTCCGGGAGATTTTGACCATTCGAAGCTTTTTGTCGTCGATCAAACGTGGAGTTTATTTGGCAGTAGTAACTGGGATGAACGCAGCATGCGGTTGAATTTTGAATTAAACGTCGAATGCTACGATCCAGAACTAGCTACGCACTTAAGTCGACGAATCAGTGAGCGCCTGCTCCTGTCGCGTCGAGTAGGATTGGCTGAATTAGAATCGCTGTCGTTTTTCGTGCGGGTACGAGACGGTTTCGCGCGGCTCTTTGTGCCCTATCTCTAAAACTTAAAACGGATCGGATCTCGAGGTAAGCTCTGCGCTGAGAGCTCCAATATCGGCAACGAAAAAGAATTCTGGATTCACGCGTTTTAGGAGGCCTCGGGTCTGCAGGTCTTCAAGCTTTTTCTTAATTTCATCCAGACCCATGTCGATGTGGTAGTAAATGCCGGCAGCTGAGAGAGCCACTTCCACGCCGCCAGGAACGCTTCTTCCCGCAGTTCGACAAAAATATTGAATGCAGCGAATGAGGCGCTCTGAGTTGTCAGACGATCGCAGCGAGTGCACGAGAATATTGAGCCTGGCCAGTCTTTTGGCTGCGATGTTAAACGCTTCCACCATGATATCGGTCATCACATCGGGCGCGGTGATTCTCAACAGCTCCAAATCTTGGCTGGAGATTTCTAGCACTGTCGAAGTCTGGGTAGCTTTGGCCGAGTAATAGCGACGATAGGGTTCTTTCTGAGTAATTGCACGTTCACCCAAAAACTCGCCGGCTTCTAGAATGCCAGTGACGTGGCTCAATTCCTCACGCTCGGCAATCAGCTCCACCATGCCACTAAGAATAATAAACATGGTGTTTCCCGTCTGGCCCTGGCGAAAGAGAAACGTCTCGGAAGGCAGAGTTTTAATAAACTTCTTTAGCTTGGGGTGTTCCATCGGGTTGGCTTTTTTCATGCGGATTTTCTCCCTAGAACCTTTAGCGGAATGTTTTTAGTTTGCTTCAAACGGAAATCTTTTTGAATGGTGTTCCATTCATATTCATTTACGTCGACATGGTGGCGGTCGATTTGGAGCACCTGAAATCCAATTGGGTCCTTGGGACGAGTGCCAACAAAAACGGTGGTGTCACTCTCGCGTAATCCTTTTGGATGACGTTCGTCCCATAGGTGACTGGTGACGAATAAATCTACCTGGCTGCGAAAGACGCGGCCATCTTCCTCATTTGGTTCAAATTTATCAGGTAGAAATACTGGTCGGTGGCTGACGATTACTTTTACCAAGCCTGGTTCGGCCGTCTTCATCAACTCGTGGAGAAAATCTTTTTCCTCGGGGCGAAGACTGGGGCGACTCAAGGGCATTGCAAGTGCTGTGCGCAATCCCGCTACGACCATCTCGTTGTCGGCGAAGTACGGCGTGCGATTCTTGCCAAAGAATCGCTCGTAATTCTCCCAAGGGGCTAGCATGCGAGCTAGTGGGTCCCACTTAGGCACGTCGGCATCGCCGGGCACGACCAGTTGCGGCGAAGGCAATTGATTCAAAAAATAGCGGGCTTGTTCGAGCTGATACTCAGAGCCCGTCGCAGTCAGATTGCCCGATACGGCGATGAGCGAAGGCTGCAGGCGATCGAGCCACGCCTCCAGTTGCGTTAATTTTTCTTGCGGGCAACGGCCAATCCGCAGGTTGGAGAGGTGAACCAAGGTGCGCATGCATTGAATGATACCTTAGTTACCGGCAAGTTTCGAAAGTCGCAGCAGCGATTCATGGCAGGAACGGCGCACCTCGGTGCGAGTAGTGCTTTCTCTGCTGCTCCAAGGATGCAAAGCCAACAACTTCAAAACTTCCAGCGACGAATCAGCAACCAGCAACATGGATTTAGCGCGCGGAGTAAGGGTGCGAAGCGCTCGTGCTGCAGTAACACGTTCGCGCACCGTCTGTTCCAAAGCGCTAAATGAGTTGCGAAGAAATTCTGGATCGGGTGAGATCGAAATTTGTAATTGGGCGAACAGCCGTTGTAAGGGGCGCAAGTCCTCGTACTCAACAAACTCGCGCAAGGCGAGTCCAAATTGAAAAGCCGTGGAGTGAGGAGCTCCCGTATAGGGCGCGACTTGCAGCCCCAGCGCTTCCACTTCCTGCTGCAAACTCTCCAGGGAGTTATCTAATTGTTTAAGCCACTCGTCGCGTTGCTTGTTGCGAGTTTCGCGCTCGGAAGTTTCCGTAACGATACTGGCGAGCAATAGGGCCTTGCGCAATTTCGCTGTCACTTGGCGCGCAATCATCGGATCTTCTAAATCTGGATCCGGCAGAACGCCTTCGCCCGATTCCAGGGGCTCTGGCTGGGAGCCGAATCGACGGCGGGTGTAGGCAGTTTCTGGAGGTCGTGCTTGTTCGGCGGTTTGCCGTTCGCGCTGAGTCTCATCTTCACTGCGAGGATCGAGTCGGGAGGGAGTGGCATCTAAAATCAGTGGCTCGCTATAGCCCGTCTTCCAACCGTACAATCGACCGTGTCGCCCGCGTTGGCGAAAGTAGCGACTGCTGTCGGCGGTGTGAATGCTGGGGCGGACTTCAAACGTCCAATCCTGCTGCGCGGATGAGATGTCAGTGGTCATGGAATGCACCATTTCGCCAGCTACATCGCAGTCAGGACAAAAATTCTCTTTATCGTCACGGAAATCAGCAAAGAGGTCTACATAGTTTCTTGAATAGAAACTCGAACGTACCGATCCGGGCACAAAGCTGTAGTACCCACGCGATTTGATCGTTTCGTTTAGGTGGCCAAGATTTAAATCTTTGGTGCCGTCGAGATCCGTAAGTCCCTTAAGTACTTCACCCCGCATTTTACCGTCGTTAAAACGTCTTCGAATGAGGATCAATTCTTGTGGCGTCACCCGTGGTGCGGGTGGGGGAGCTGCCTTCGCAGTTGGGTCAGGGCTGTAGTAGACGATGTACGAAACATCGGAAGATAAAATAATGGGAGCCCAATCCGGATTTTTCAGGCGAACAAACGAAAAACCTTTTGCACTTTGCACAACATCGAACTGGCTCTGTGCCATCTCGTAGCCGTTTCTGCGTACCGTCACGTGGCTGATGTAGTGGCCGGGAGCTTTGGGCAAGGCAACGAAGGTGCCTCGAATCGGATGGAAACTTACTTCGGATTCGATGGTGAGCTCCGTGGGGCTATTTGGGGTGGGATACTCAAACAGACCATCGTCAATATCCTCGATAACCGGTAATTCTAATGTGTCTGTCGAGCCATCCAAAATTTCGAATATTCTTCTCTCGGGGTTGCGAGAATTTCCAGTTGCGGCTCGCCCGGATAGAGAATCATTATCAAGCGATTCCGGCATCGCGCTATAAAACATATCCGGTTTGTTAAATCCCAGCGTCTTGACGGCCACACCAACTCCCAGACCCATCCCGAAAGTTGAGATGACGGCGGTGCGAACCACCTTCTTAAATGCTTGCCATTGGCGTCCCCAATAGACGGCAGGATTGAGGGTTCTATCGACGTGAGCATGGTAAAAGCGGCCCCGTGATGTGCCAGGCTTCTCGCTATGCAAATACCAATCTAAATCGACGAGCCATTCTAGTTTCGGGTCCACGGCTTTTGAATATTCGCCACCGATGCGAGAGGGGCCGCCAAAAACTTGGGTCTCCAGAATTGCCAGCCTTTGGGCTTGCTCCTGGCTTGTAGTCCTTAAGAGCTGCGGCAGACCGGGTTGATGGTCAGCCACTAAAAAATCGGTTTCGAGATTTTTTTGTAATTCGCCCAAGATGGCATAACGGTGATCACGAATCTTTTGCAGGTAAGTGGCGTGCCAATAATCCTTGTCGGTCTTAGCAGTCGCAACGGAATTGCGCTGATCGGTCGTAAACTTTACCGCCCACGCGATCCAACTGCGGTATTTGTCTTCGGGCAGTACTCCGAGGTTGCTTTGGCGCGGAGTTTCGGTCATGCGTTCGATTTGCTGGTTGTAATAGCGGTGAGCCTCGGTTGGCCACCGATCGCGCGGCAAGTACAGCGAGAAATTGTGAACCGCCGGCTTCTCTTCGTCTGTTTCTTCACCTATTTCTTCGGGCTTTTTGGTTTCCGGAGGCTTGGGAGGCGCTGCTACGAGAGTCGCCTCTTGATATTCTTGAAGGAGCTGATCGAATATCACCGCAAAACGTATCCGCGTAAGTATCTCGGCCTGTGGTGCTGCCCACGGGGGTGGCTTCGGTTTTTGCCTCGAATAGCGAGCGACTTGGCTGCGGTAGTTCCTAAGCAAGTCATCTGCGGGGTCGAGTGCAAATCCAGTTGAGCGTACTTCGCCCTCTACTTCTGCAATGATGTTTTTAAAAAATTCCTGCCGTTTGGCGCGACCGATTGCCAGGCGCGATTCTAAGTCTGGAACCAGTTCCGCCAATCGCTGCCTAGAATCATCCCGCAACGTTTGAAGCCAGAGATTATCCTTCTCTTGGGCGGCAATAATTCGCGGGGTGTCTTGGGTCCGTAAAGTCGGTCGAGTGCTGAGAAAGGTTCGGAAAATAGCCGTTTCAGCGGGGGTAAGGTCTTCTTCCTTGGTGCCATGGGCGGCTGGGCACGCGAGTAAAAGAATGCAAAGCATCCCCCCTATCGCTTGGAAAACCCCCAACGCTAACCCCCTGGATTCGACCTCTTCAGTCGTAGCTCCACGGGGCTAGCGTCGGCAATAGGTTTCGGGCGTAAAACGCCCTTCTATTCTTAGCGGAATACTTTGTGTGCGTTGCGCATGGCCGTCGAAATATCGGTCAAGTTTGCCTTCAACGTCGTGAAATCGCGAGCGGCTGGATCGGCAACGGCGAGTTGCGTACTAAGCTCGGTTTCCACTTTGCCGAAGAGAGTGGCGACGTCTTTTACGGTCTTGCTGTATTCGGCTAGAAGTTCTTCCAGCTCTTTGCCAGAAAGAGGCTTGAACTTATCCGGTGTGAGTTCCGCAGCGACTAAAGCGCCTGCTGCATCCACAGAACCTTTTTTCTCATCCAACACGCCAAACAAAAACTGCACGAGCCGGCTGCGCGATTGCACTTTTGCAAACGCACGAGCGTTGGCATCTTTTGGAGCTAATTTCGAAAACGTGTTTAGCTCCGTTAGTTGGTCTGAAATATTTCCCATCACGTCCGCAAGTTTCGTATTCGCAAACGCGCCGTTTGCGCTAACGACGAACAAGCCTACTAACAACCACTGAATTGAATTTTTTTTATGCATTTTTATCTCCCCCAATCAGTACAATTGCTCAGAAGTGGGGGTTTGAAATCGCGCGCAGCGTAACGTTCGGGGGGGCTTTGATGCGGTTCATCACTTATCAGTTTGTTTTTACAGGAAATAGGTGCCCATCTACTTTCGAAATAGGTGCCCATCTACTTTCCGGCCGGAAAAGAGCAGGGTGTCTTAGGTGCGGTTACTAGAGGGTGTTTTTCGAAGCAGGTTGATGCCATTGAGGTGTCTGAGGGCCGTGAAGTCGTCGATAGGCTCGATGCTATCGATAGCTTTTGAATATTCGCCGCTTCAGACGCGTCTTCCCCCAATAGCTGTTCAAGGTTCCCGGGGTAGGCCAAGCATCGTGTCTACAATTTCCCATGCGCACTGCTGCCCGGCCGGCATTCGCGGCTTTCCGGTACTTGTGATCCGAATCAGTTGGTTGATTTGTCCTCCTATTGAGAGGATCTGAGTTCTAACCCCAAAAAGATCCGTAAGGACTTGCTCCGCGTTCGCAGCAATCTTCGAAACCGGAAAGGATGCGCTGAAGGGTAGAAACGGATAGCCCGCTCGAGTCGATAGAAGCCGCGATTGGTAGGTCTCGAGCGCAGCAGAGTAGTGGCCCAGTAGTGCCACGCAATTGCTTAGCATCTGAGTGTAATGGGCGATTTTACCGGCGCCTGATTGAGATTGCAGCAGAGCCTCTCGATTTCTTAGCAGGGATTGTGGAGCCACTCTTAAGTAAGTCGTAGCCGCTAGCAATGCGAGCTCTGTATCGCCCTCGTTCAGCTTGATGCGGGCGTTTGTCGAAAGCTGCACGAATCCTCCTTCCGCATAACTACCAATTCTCGTCGCTTGCTGAATGATCTTGGGAATGTCATCGACGTTTGCTCTTCGCAGCGCTGTCTCCAGGAGCATAAAATCGGATTGATTACCCAGATCAGATGTTCCGGGTGCCACAATTGAATGTTGCATTCCCGTCATGGAGTAGCGGTTGGAAGCGTAGATCGCTGAAGTGAAGGGCTCCAAGCCATGTTTATGGAGGTGGAGTGCGCCATGGATAAGAGCGTAGGAGATCACACGTGCTTCTGCGACGCCTGGATGCGTTGCCGGAAATTGCGAATAGTCTTGGGTTAGTTTGATGGAGCCGGCAGCCTCCCGAAGCTGGCCAAGTAATTCGACCAGCAGTTGCGAAGTGAGCACCGCTACGTGGACTGAATTGCCGGGATCAAAACCTTGAATGGGTTCCACGTTTGGTGACGCCTTATCAGGAGTGGTGGGGCTTACTACTGGCTCCTGTTCCGCGGCCTTAAGGACTTGGCGGACTTTCTCTAAGTCTTCGTGGGCGTGTTGCAGACCGGTGGGGTCTGCGGATGGATGGTCGCCGGATTGAGTTTCGGCAAATCGTTGTAGACGATAAATAGCACTTCTAAAGTCTTCCTGCTTTGCGCCTCTTATGGCTCGGCTCACAATCGCAGATTTTTTTGCGAGCGCAGTCAATCTCGGCCCTTCTGCCAGGACTAAACGATGGAGGAAGAAGGAAAAAAACTCGAGGCGCTGGATGAGCGGTGCCGGAAAGTTCTCTGATTTCCAGGCGCGCTGGATTTGGTCGGGTAGGGTATTCAATCCCAGGGAGGCGAGTGAGGCGGCTAGATCCAGCTCTTCGTTGGTCAAAGTCGCTTGTGGTGGAGTGATTGCCGCCGTTTCCAGAATCGAGGCTTCATCGATGCCTTGAGCTACACGAATAAAAAATTCCTTTATCACGTTGTTTTGAGAGATTTGTTCGTCAGTATGAGAGGCCAGAATGGCAAACATTCTCGCAAATAATTGTTCGTCGGTACCTCCGCGGTTGGCGATTCCTAGATTTCGGTTAACCCAAGGATTTGCTGCCCACAAGTACCCGGCAAACGAATCAGCTGCTGTTCGGGAGTTTACTGGTTCGAGAATCCCGATAACCCGAGAGTGGAGCTCCAAGATTCGCGCTAAATCGCGGAACTCCTTCACGCGCTGAGGTTCGAAGAGTCCCCTCGAGGCGCTGCGGAGTTGTGGCTGGAGGTCATTCACTACCGACATGAAGTGCTGTGTTTCCTCCGACGTTACTCGTATTTCCGCCTGGGCCATTGCCGAACTCAGAGCCAACACTGCTATCGCGACCGACCAAATCCATCCCATGTCTATTTCCTCCACAAACCTTAACGTTCGTATAATGCGGCGCTGCCAAATGGTAAATTAAAATTTAACCACCGTTAAAGAAACAGAGCGGTTTTCGACGGTTTACGAAAGACGTTGAGACCAGGACACCGTTTTTGCTATACCCTGCCGATGTCCAAGTCCAAGCCCTCTCTAAAAAACCGTAGTCTTTTCCGACAGATAACTCCGCCGGAGTTGAAGAAAGGAGAGCTGCGAAAGCTTGAAATCGTTGAAGCAACGATTGATTGCCTGGCCAAGTACGGCTGGATACGTACAAATTACGAAACTGTAGGGCAGGCTTGCAGCATGCAGCGCCCCCATGTGGCCTACCACTATCCGCAATGGGACGATCTCATCTCGGCGGCAATGAAATTTGTGTATGCCACCGGCCAGTCAATAGTGGCCGATTATTTGCGGGATACTTCCGGCCCGGAGGAGCAGCTCCGTGCCTACTTGGAAGGCACATTTCACTGGTTTACCTCACATCCCAAACATGCATCTGCAATTACCTTGCTGTGGCACATGGCCAGTTTCGATAAGAAGTTTCGCGCTCTCAGTACGGAGATGAAGCAGCTTGGAGCTGAAAGGTTAGATGCGATTTTAAATCCGGGTAAGCCGCTGGACAAAAAGAGTGAGCGTTGGAAAACGGCGGTGGCTATTCATGGCATGATCGTGGGCCGCTGCGTGGAGGTTTTTTCTACGGATTTTGGCTATGGTTCTAAGGCAATCGTCGATCAAACCTTTCAGGCCGCCTGGCGTTTGCACGGAAAAAAATGAAACCAATATTGGCATTTCTTTCAGCTCTCTTCATCTCTGCCCCTCTCTTCGCCAGCGGTACGCGTATGAGCGTTACGTTTCAGTACAAGGGCGAATGGATGACGGCTACGTTTTTCTCTCAGCTTAGAGCGGCGGTCCAAACGGAGCAGGAGGCAGTTGAGTTTATTCGCACCGCTGATTTTCTCGATCAAATTCGCTTCCGCAATTATGTGCTGCGCGACCGCGGAGTTACCGCTGAACAAAGTATCAGGTGGAAGCGCGGTTTTTTTGATTGGGAACGATTGCGGCACCATGATGAGATTTTGGTTCTCCATCGAGGCGTAGAGCCGCTTGTTCGCAATGAACAATGGCAGACTCCTTTAGGAATCGGCGATAAAGTAGTTGGCCTGATCGCCGTTGATCGATTGGGCGACACATTATTGGATTCCTTGCCGGCCTACGGCGACGGTCCTCATGACCACTTGCTCGTAGAAAAGCGGCTAGAAAAGCAGATCCCGCGTCCGTCGGTGAGCAGTTGGAAGGGGGCGCAATTGCCTCCTGGGGTTTTCCCGCATTGGGATCCTTTCGTTAGGCAGAATTACTTTCAACAGGGAAGGATTCTTTACGGGGATGTCATTCAAGCCAATGCGCTCTTTGCAGAGGAGGGGCTTTGGCCATTGTTGCATTCGCTTGCAAATACATACGGTCTTTTTTCGACCGGGCGATTGATTCCCAAGAGCAAAGTCATCGAAGGTTTAGAGTATCGAGGGCCTTTAGTCTGTATTCCCACGATGGTGGTGTGGGAAGTGTTTAATACCGAGAGAGATTTTCGAATCAAAAAAGGATCCCGGACCCTCTACTACGAGTCCTCGGGGGCACGGCCGCTGATGATCCATGGCAACAATCAGTGGCGGGATCCTCTTTTGGGTTTTGGAAGTTATGTGCAAGTTATGGAGAAAACGGGGGCCGAGTTTAGGCAGGGGTGGACGCAGCAATTTGCGGAGAAGGAGAACTTTTCGTTTGTGCGTGACGTGACGATTACCGAGACTCGATTCGAGAATATTGAGGGTTCTCGCCTGATTCGTCGTATTGTCCATCAGGCGGATCCCCAAATCGCGCATCACCCGCATTCGCTAGAGCCGTGTATCGATCACTTAGTGCGGGCCGCTAAGCCAGGCGTCGTCGAAGTCCAAGTCCCGATTACGATAGGTGTCTCGCTGGGTAGTTCAGCGCCTGTGAATTTTAATTACAAATTTAAAACCGCCTTTCCCCAATAAAAAACCGGCACCGGGTAGTCACCGGTGCCGGCTGTTCTTACAGGTTAGTCGCAGGGGTTTATGGGGAAACAGGGCGGGTATCGTACACAACCACGATTCCTCCGCCGCCCCCTGCCTCATCCGACACGCGCAGTGTCGGAATGTTGATGACCTGATTTCGCGGAGCTCTAGGATCTTCATTTACTCCAAATACGCGAACCACTCTCGGTGCTACGGGGAGGTTCTGGAAGTTCACCGACGCCATGAAGTCATACGCAAATGGACTTAGGCGGGTGTTTCCATTGGAGAGAAACTCATCCAAGTACTGACCAGTGCCGGCGAAGTAGTAAAATCCACCACGGGTCTCACCGAGTTTCTTGGACAATTGCTGATGGAGGTTTTCGCCGAGTCCAATAATGGTAACGGCATTTCCGCGCGCTGCCGCGTTTGCAACTTCCACGACCAGAGTTTTGTCATCGCTACCCGTGTTGTTTCCGCAGTCGGTGAACATCAACACACGGTTGTCGTAGCCGTCCGCATTCATACCTAGCTCAAGATTCATCTTATCGATTTCGCCAAAGCTTTGAAGCATCGCTTTTAAGACGTCAGTGGATCCACCCAGTTCGATCGCGGCGATTGCCTTGAGAATTTTCTCCCGATGTTCCGGACTCAGTCGAGCTGACGGGATTTCGATTTTCGACCCGTGGTCAAATACCACGAGACCCATGGCGTCTTGATCCGTGAGGCGAAGATAATTGTCCTTCTTCGCTCCTGGCGCCGGAGGGGTGAGCATTTTGCTGGCAACTAACTTGGCCCATTCAAGGCGGGTCCGAGTTGTTCCGTCGTTGGCGCTCATCGAACCGCTGCGGTCAATGGCGAGGACCAGATTGGTCGGACGACGATTCAGCACTTCGTCGGGTTTCACTTCTAGTTGCACTTGCGTATAGAGCAATCCACTTGCGGGATCATAAACTACTCCCGGTCGCGCCGAGACGAGCTGTTCTGGCTTAAAGTCTTCAACGAGCGGAATTTGGAATTCCTTTAAGAATCCATCCACTGTAAGAGTCTCGGAAGAGGGAACGTTTCCGCTCTTAACTTGGGTCCAGAATACGCCGGCGTCCTGTGCCCCGCCTGATTGCAGGGTAACAGAGGGCGTAGAAATTGCTTCTAGTGATGACATCTCGAAACCTCCTCTTAATCCCTCCAAGGAGTTGCGATAAGAATACCTATCGCCCGAATGCGGGTCGTAATTGGTGGAGATGTTAGCCGCCAACTTTTCCATGTTGTCGAACAATTCGGTTACCCGGGCGTCTCTGGGTAAGCCTTGGCTGCGATAGGCAGCCCTAAGTTTGTCCGTGTTTTCTTGCAATGCTTTTGCAAAGCGTGCCTTCCGCTCATCGGTGGTTGTAGGAGAAGTTACCTCCGGTAGGGAATAGGGATAGACGGGGATACCGTTCACAGTACGAGGCCCATCGCCTGCCGGAGCCTGTGCTGGGAGAGGTTGCACTAGGCTCGGGTGGGGGAGTTGATCGCCGCGCTCGTAGCCCTGCAGTGTAAGCATGATCGCGTTGGCGGCGTTAATTAGAAAGAGTGCTTTTAGCGTCCCGGCATCGCTAACATAAGCCTGGCCGTTCGCTAATCCTGGAATGGGGGTAACCGTTTGTCCCCGCACCACGTTGCCTTGAAGACCGGTCCGGTAGGAATAGTTAATAACCAGCGTAGGGCAGTTTGGGCTAGTGGCCGTCACTTCCGGTGGATTAGCCTTTACTGCCGCAGTGATTGTTAGCGCTCCAGCCAAACAGAGATTTAAAAGTTTTCCCATCAGCACAAAATACCTCCCGGAGAAGGGCTGCTGTAGTACATCTCCAGCTGCCGTTTCTCACCTGTTACATTAATTTTTAACGCTGGTTAAAAATTTGTTTTTTGGTGATAGTCGATGTGCTGAGTGAGATCAACAGCCTTTTTCTTTTAGGGGAGGGAGTCGGAGTTGCCGGTCAGGTGCCACTGAGGAGTTTCCGGCGCGGTGAAATCGTCAATAGTCTCGATTCGGTCGATTCCCTTTTTATTCACCACCACGCGGTAGATTTGTTGCATGGCAGGCCGTTCTGGCCAGTATTGAATCGAAGCGCGATTGGTTCCACTTTGTACCGTTGAGCGAACGGCCAAATAAAAATGGTAAACGCGACGAGAACGGAAGCGAGTAAATTGACCGGCGCGATCGAGAACTGCCAGTTCCTTAAATGGGTCGTCCATGAACTTCAGATAGCGCTCTAGATTGATACGGACATTTTCCTGCAGAGCCAATTCGGTATTGCGACTATCTAGGGACTTGGGCAGTTGCTGCCAACGCTTCCAGCAAAAAACTTCTTCAGGTAGCTCCGTCTCGACTTCGGTTTTGCAGGCCTTACGCCTGAGGCTTTTAACTGCCGCTGTGAGGTTCTTGCTGGTTTGGATGCGCGACCATTCTTTGTTGACGCCGATCGTGCGACCGTCGAGCCACAGAGTCTCCTCCACGTCGGGAATCCACGCGGATGCTTTTTTTGCTAAAGTGACTTTGAGCCAATCCTTCACGCGGTCGCGAATCGTGTAGACGAATACCCCTAGCCCTAAGAGTAAGAAACCCGACACTGCAATTTCGCCCGAGGAGGGGATGTAGAGTTGCTGAAGACACGCAGCTGAAAGGCCGGCGATTGCGGTGCCGACAAATGCGGTGGTTTCCGCTACGCGCTTGTCGCGCGGACGGCGCGAAACGTCCACGAACATTTTGGATTGAAAAAATTTTTTTAATTGGCTCAGCCGAACTAGGTAGCTCTCTCGTTCCTCGTCGGTAGGCGCTTGTTCCTGGCGTGTGCCGCCGATGGGAGCGTAAAGAGATTCCCGCCGTGAGAGGAGATCTAAGATGTCTTCGAGTCTTGAGATTGCAGTCGCATAGTGCTGGCCTTCAAAACGAGTAGTAGGGCACTTCGAGAGTTCGTTCTGCACTTCGCTTAGGTACTTAACGTATAGACTTGTCGTGTACTCCTGCAAGAGTGTCAGGACCGGAAAGCGCTCAGGACGGAGCGAGTCAATTTGTTCGCGAATTTTCGCGATGGAATCTGCTGTGCGCTGTACTTCGTGGGAAAGGCGGGCCAGGTGATTGGCGGCGTCCTGATCGCGGTGCATAAGC
>Ga0163144_10007361_pt1 | contig 24132 bp, 22 predicted proteins | sample OliLak19BULKMAT1_FD_123175 | JGI IMG/M metagenome (GOLD analysis project Ga0163144, IMG submission 123175) | Freshwater microbial mat bacterial communities from Lake Vanda, McMurdo Dry Valleys, Antarctica - Oligotrophic Lake LV.19.BULKMAT1 | ecosystem: Environmental > Aquatic > Freshwater >...
AGTAAGTCGGATTGGCTGGCACCCATGCAGCCGATTTCAGCGAGGGCCGCACTGTGATTTCCGCAGATTCCCTTTCCCCGCAAATGTCATCTCTTCTCCCCGAAGATCTCTTCGCCCTTCTGGAGCCCCGCCTCAGCCATGAGGCGGATGTTGCCGCCCTGACCTCGCTGACACGCGAGATCACTCCGGCGGACTACGCTGCACTCGCCTCCGCCATCGACGAGTCCGATTACAGCATCGCCGATTGGCTGGAGGCTTTGCTAACCTTTGAGAGCTGGCTCGAACAGCGCGCCGTCCCGACCAGGCCTTTCGCCGCGATTATGGGCTACATTCACTGTTGCACTCTCATGAATGCGAGGGGAGTTATTACGCCTTCCTTAAATATCATTGTAAATAAGGCACTTATCGATTTTGGTTTTGACGCGAGTCAGCCATCTCACGTTTGAGAATTGTCAGATTCTGCGAAAAGAATAGAGAATTTGATAGGAATCCATTCAGGGTGTGGTAAGCTCTTTACCATGTCCACCACACGCAGAACACGTTTCTCACGACGGGTGCCAGATCACGTAACCGATGAACTGGTAGTAGTCCTCTCCGACAAGCAAACCTTCGGGTTCAACGATCTCTTCGAAGTGGTTTACGAGAACTTAAAGTCTCGCAATGCCGTTAGCGGAGGCGAAGAAATGCTTCGTCTGCGTGCCTACGAAAAGCTCCAGAATCTCGTGACCCGTGGTCTCGTCGAGAAGAAGGGCAAGGAGTATCGCGGCCTCGAAAATCTTCAGGATGCGGTCAGCCCGCCTCCAGTTCCCGCCCCTGTGGTCGGAAGCTGAGCACCGGCTGTTCCCGGAAAAGAACTCCCGAGCGGTAGCGGCGGCCTCTGATGGCCTGTCCCCCCGCACTCTCGTTCTCCCCCCCGGCCCGTTTCCCTCCCGCTCCCGACAAATCGTCTGGACGGAACGGACAAAGTCATTACATTCCGGTGAGTCGAAGTCGGCTCACCGGTTTTTTTATGATCTCAGACTACCTCCCCGTCCTGCTCCAGATTGTGATCGCCTCTGGATTCGCCGGAGCCACCCTGGTCGCCAGTGCCCTGCTCGGCAAACGGGCCTTGAGCAATCCGACGAAAGACTCCGCCTACGAGTGCGGGATGCTTCCCATCGGCGAAGGCCAGGCGCGGTTCAGCGTCAAGTTTTACCTCGTGGCGATGCTGTTCGTGATCTTCGACATCGAGGTCGTCTTCCTTTATCCCTGGGCGACGGTCTATCGCGAGCAAATCGCCTCGGGCTCCACGGTGTTCCTCTACGGGATGCTCGGTTTCGTCGGGATTCTTTTCGTGGCCTACCTCTACGCTCTGAAAAAAGGAGCCCTGCACTGGCGCGAGTAACTTCCGAGGGGGAAAAATCCTTTCCACCCACCCCTTCCGCCATGGTGCATTACATCGCGCTCTATCAACTGAATCGAGACAAGTCCGAGGAGGAGTTCGAGGACATGATCCGAAGAAGCCGGGTCCGCTTGCACCAGGTTCGCGAGGCTTACCAACTGCGTTGCGGACGCAGTGTGGAAAAGGCGACCGACTTCGGATTTTTCGTCTCCGCCGATTTCGAGAGTCTCGCCAAGCTGGCCATGTTCCGCGACGATCCGAATTACCAGCGCTTCCAGGAGGAGGTGGTCAAGAAGCACTTCCTCGACCCGCGCGAACTGATCTTTGAAACTGATCCGGGGAAAAATCCCAAGTATTCCTGAATGAGGGCCTCGCCCGAGCCAGCGCTTTGCAGGGGCTCGGTCCCGCGTGAGTTCGGGAGGATCCGGAGTTCCAGGGGCTACCACTTCCGGCCATTCTCCCCTGCACCCGAAAATTTTTCTGCGTAGTAGGTCCGCCGGTTCGTCCAAAGTTCAGGGAATTTGACCAAACGCGACATCCCTCCACCTTTCCCCTGGACCGCCATGAACCTGACACTCTATCCCGCCAAACTCTTTTGCAGAGCCAGTCTTTTGTTCGTCTCCGGACTGCTCTCCATCGCCAACCTCCCGGCAGCGGATCGCATCGCCCTGGTCCTCGGAAACAACAGCTACCAAAATGCGAGGGCCCTCAACAATCCAGTCAACGATGCCACCGCGATTGCCGGCATGCTGCAGAACCTCGGCTTCGGCGTTACTTTGCGGGTCGATGCGGATCTGAAAACGACCAAGGCGGCCTTGCGCGAATTCATCGACGCGCTTCCGAAGGAACGCGATCCCGAGGCGGTCGCGCTCGTCTATTTCGCCAAACACGGAGTCCAGATCGCGGGACGGAACTACCTCATCCCGATCGATGCGGCGATGGAGCGTGAGTATGAAGTGCCCGACGAAACCGTCGCGATGGACAGCATCATGACCGCCCTCGAAGCGGCCGGCGCGGGACTGAATTTGCTGGTGCTGGACTGTTGCCGCGACGACCCGTTTGCCCGCTCCTGGAAGGGAACCCGCAGCACCGGCGCTTCCGGTCTGGCCGTTCCCGGTGGCGCTCCTCAGGGCATGTTCATCGCTTTCTCGACCTCCCCCGGCGATGTCGCCTTGGACGGCGATGGTGCCAACAGTCCTTACGCAGAAGCTCTCCTCAAGTTCCTCCCTACTCCCGGCAAGCCCTTCGAAGAGGTCTTCAAGGCGGTCGGCGGCGAAGTTGCGTCTTTGACCAAGGGTGATCAGGAGCCGTGGTTCAACAGCAAATTTTACGGCAATTTCCGCTTCGTCGATGAGGGGAACACCCTTCCCACCGCCCCCGTGCAGCCCGCCGGTGCAAGCAAGGAACGCCCCTGGATGAATAGTCTCGGTCTGGAATTCATCCCCGTGCCCGGTTCACCCGACGTGCTGATGGCGCGAACGGAAACCCGGGTGCGCGACTACCGTGCCTATGCCACCGCCACGGGTTTCGAGGCTACCGGCGGAGCTCACATTTTCAACGTGAAGGAGAAGCCGACCGGAGGATACGCCTCCGAGTGGGTCCACAATCCAGATGCAAGTTGGGCTTCCCCTGGCTTTACCCAAACCGAGGATCATCCGGTGGCCTGCGTCAGTTGGGATGATGCGAACGCCTTTTGCGAATGGCTCTCCCGAAAAGAAGGGATGACCTATCGCCTACCCCGCGATGCTGAATGGAGCGCGGCGGTCAAAAACGGGGCCAACTTTCCCTGGGGGGACCAGTGGCCTCTCCCTGCCAACGCCGGAAATTACTGGGATGTCAAAGCCGTCGCGGAGCTTCCTGGAAATTGGCAGTCATCCATCGTCGGTGGAGCGGGCTACGACGATGGTGTCGCCAAAACGTCGCGCGTTGGGCAATACCCGGCCAATCTGCATGGATTCTTCGACCTCGGCGGCAATCTCTGGGAATGGGTCGAGAACGGCTACTTGCCCTCAATGAACCCGCCCGATATCCTGGCTGCCGTTCCTGCTCTGGCGACCCCCGAGGCCCCCGTAGGCGGACGCCCTCACAAAGCGCAGCGAGGCGGTTCCTGGGACAATTTTGAAGAAAGCGACCTTCGCTCCGAGATCCGCGATTACGACGAACCCACCCGCCGCGACGACGACTACGGATTTCGCATCGTGGTGGAGTTGCCGCGTTGATCGCGTATCCGCCCCTTTCGTCGTGGAGCCGCTCCCGTGATCGCATGACACCCAACAGGGTTGACTCTGTCACCATACCCTGTTGATTCTCGGTCTATGCAAGACGACGGGCCGGCGGGCTTTGAAACGCGGGCGATCCACTCGGGTCGGGATTTCGTCAGCGACACCGGAGCGGTCGTGCCCCCGGTCTGGCTGACCTCGACCTTCGAGTATGGCAATCCCAACGGCTTTGATTACACTCGCTCGGGCAATCCGAATTTCACCTTGCTGGAACGCACCGTGGCGAGCTTGGAAGCGGCGACCCATGCCACCACGTTTGGGAGCGGCGTCTCGGCGATCACGGCGGTGGTCTCGACTTTGCGAAGCGGTGATCTGGTCGTCGCTGAGGAGAATGTCTATGGCTGCACCTTCCGCCTTTTCGACCAGGTTTTCGCCAAGTTCGGTGTGGAGATTCTCTACCTCGACTTCACCGATCCGGCCTCGCTCATTCGTCTCGGCGAACGCCATCCCGCCCTCGTCTGGATCGAATCCCCGACGAATCCCAATCTGAAAATCATCGACATCGCTGCGGTGGCGAAAGCCGCCCATGCCGTCGGCGCTCCGCTGCTGGTGGATAACACCTTTGCCAGCAGCTACCTCCAGCGCCCCATCGAACTCGGGGCCGATCTCTCGCTGGTTTCCCTGACCAAATACACCAACGGCCACTCCGACGCTCTCGTCGGTGCGGTTTGCACCAACTCGGAGGAATGGTGGCAGAAGATGGTCTTCGCCCAGAAGGCTCTCGGACTGCAGCCCGCCCCGCTCGATTGCTGGCTGACTTTGCGCGGAGCGAAAACCGAGGCCATCCGGATGGAGCGTCACTGTGCCAATGCCCTGGCCTTCGCCGAATTTATCGAAAGCGAAACCGACGCGGTGGCGGTGCGGTATCCGTATTTACCCTCGCATCCCCAATACGATCTCGCCCGTCGCCAGATGAGCGGAGGATCGGGCATCGTCACGGTGGACTTCGGTCGCGACCGCGAGGCGACCATGGCGCTGATCGACCGTCTCCGTTATTTTCCCAAAGCGGAAAGCCTTGGGGGAGTCGAATCGCTCTGCTGCCATCCCGCTTCGATGACCCATGCCAGCGTGCCGCGCGAGCGCCGCGAAGCGGTCGGAATCACCGATTCACTGGTGCGCTTTTCGGTGGGCATTGAAAACGTCGCCGATCTCATCGAAGACCTGCGTCAAGCCTTGGCGGGGTGAAGGGCCGTCGTATCATAGGATGCTGCATGAAGGTCGATCACGTCTCCGGATCTGAGTCCGGAGGGCTCAATGACACTTCCGCTCTCCGGGGGCGGTTCAAGCACCTGCACGCTTAGAACTGAAGCCTGAACCCTGAACCCTGAAAACTTCCCCAAATGCGTGACCCATTCACCAAACCCTTTTGCGAGGCCGAAGATCTTGGACTCGCCATTCCTGACAGCGATCACGCGGTCTCGGTGTGCTTGCCGCGCTGGGACGATGTGATCGGGTATGAAGAGGGTGACGAATCGATCCTGGACGCGCTGGAGGGCGGTTATCCGCGCTTCATGGCGCATCCTCTCGTCGCGGAGCTTTGCGAAGCGGCAGCCAGTGAATTCGCCAAACACACCGAGGGCACCCTGGTCTTCCCCTCATTGGCGGCGGCGTGGCGGGCGGCGGATTACATAAAGCGTCACGGGGGCAAAGGAGCGCGACTGGAGTCCTACGGATGGGGCGATCTCACTGTGCTGATCTGTGCGGAAGCGGACTGGAAACTCGCTTGGAAATGCTGGCAGCACGGCGGCGAAATCGTCAGCAGTCGCCTCGCGGAATCGGCCCTCAGCGATGCGCCCCTGGACGAAACCGTCGTCGCCTCGGGAGCTGCCGCTCGGGAACTCGTGCGCGGGCGGATCGCCTCATTCTATCCGGGCAGTGCGGCAGAGGACGTCTTCCTGTTTTCCTCCGGCATGGCCGCCATCTTCGCGGTGCAACGGACCCTCTCCGAACGACGTCCGGGCCTGCCGACGATCCAGATTGAGTTTCCCTACATCGACGCGTTCAAAGTGCAGGAGCGTTTTGGTTCCGGTGGTGTCGTGGATTTTTCCCTGACCCGAAGTGGCGGACTTGATGAAGTGACTCATTGGCTAAAGACCAACCCAACTGCGGCGGGCGTGTTCACCGAACTCCCCAGTAATCCACTGCTCCGCACCGCCGACCTCGCCCGGCTCGCTCCTCTGCTCCGGGCCGCCGGGATTCCCCTGGTGGTGGATGACACCGTGGCGACTTCCGTGAACGTCGAGACCCTTCGCTTCGCCGACATCGCGACGTGCAGCTTGCCGAAAGCCTTTTCCGGAGCCGGCGACGTGGCGGGCGGCGCAGTCATCCTGCGAGCGGATCTCGCGGGGCGGGAGGCCATCCGGGAGAGCCTCGCCCTCGCGGAAAAAGCCAGCCCTCTTTTCGAACGGGATGCCATCGTGCTTGAGGTGAACTCCCGCCACTACCGCGAGCGGGTCGAGGCCAGCAATGCCAATGCCACCGCCGTGGTCGCCAGCCTCCAGAGTCTCCCCGAGGTCGAGCGCATTTGGTATCCGACGCTGGAAACCCCCGAATTCTACGAGGCCGTGCGCCATCCCGACGGGGGCACCGGTGGCCTGATCTCCTTTGTTTTGCGGGGAGGCGAAGCCGCTGCCAAAGCCTTCTATGACCGAATCGCCCTCTGCAAAGGTCCCAGTCTCGGCACCGATTTCAGCCTGCTTTGCCCCTACACCCTGTTGGCCCACTATGGGGAGCTTCCCTGGGCAGAAGAGCGTGGTGTCCGCCGGGATCTCCTGAGACTCTCCGTCGGCCTGGAAGATGAGGACGATTTGCTCGCGCGAATCCTGACAGCTGTGACAAACAATTGAGCATAAGCGCCTTTGCCCGGCAGGGAATACTTAAGAAACCTTAAATAGAAAAATCCCTTTTGTGCTTGCACAAATAGGGAAAGTTGGCTTTCCTGAGCTAGATCACGCCTCCTATGAAACAAATCTTCGCTCTCTTCTGCGCCATTGTGCTGCTTCCCTCCTACACCTCACAAGCGTGGGTGGGCGGACCTTTCAGCAACAACTCCCATTTTGCTCAGGCTGAGGACGGAGTGTATGAGGCGATCGCGACTGGGCAAGGTGGAGTTGCCGCGGTGGGAATCTTCCGTTTTGCAGTGGCAAACCGGGCCCCCGGATTGCCCACTGGCCTACCCGCCGCCTCTGTTGCTTCGGGGAACGTATTCATCGGGTTTCTCGGAACAACACCCGTTAGCAACATCTGGTTCATCAATGGCCTTCGCTACATTGGAACCACGTTGGGAACCGTCAACGAAGCAGCCAGCACGGTCTTCGCAGCCGCTTTTGCGACGCGTCCCGGCGCTACGGTGGATTCTGGATTCACCGCGAGTATTTCTCGGAAAGGCCGATTTGTTCCGGTGGTAGGATTCCGAGGCACGGGCAATGCCACCTTGAGCGCCCCGCTCACGCCTTTCACTTTCGATGTCTTCGGGACAAAAGTTCACGGCGTTGCCACTTACGGCTTCTAATTCGAAATAGCGGACCCCGTCCGTTGCTAGGAGAGACCGGTGAAGCGGCTTCGTGATGAGGTTTTCCCCGTTCCCCCCCTTTTTTCTGTCCAAGCCTATCGGTAAAGTGAGCATGCGGGACAAGGCCGGGTCTCGAGGCTTCACCCTCCTAGAAGTCCTCGTAGTGGTGGGGATCGTCGGCCTGCTCCTTGCGATCGCCTTCCCGATTAGCGGCCGTTTCCTCGCTCGTGCGAAGAAGGCCAAGTGCATCTCTCAGATGAAAGCGATCCATGGGGGCCTTTCGGGCTACATCACGGACGTGGGTTATTGGCCCCAGATGGAGGAGGGTAAGGTGGGCTATACCGAGGATGAATTCTTCAAGTTCTGGGTCACTTCGACGGAACCTTACGGACTCGACAAGGAAGTCTGGCTTTGCCCTTCTGATGCCGGATACCATTCGCTCGCCAAAGCCCAACTTGGTGAATTTATCGGCTCCTATGTCCCGACCCGCTTTGACAAAAAACCACAGCGCCCCTTCCAATACAATCAGCCCTGGCTACTGGAGCGGGGGAATTTCCACAGTCGCGGCTGCCACATCCTCATGCCGGATGGCTCGGTTACTGACTCCCAGGACCCCTTCGGCGGGCGCTGATCAGGCACCGGGCAAACTGAGGAGCGCCTCGATGTATTGCTCCCAATCGTAGTCGGTGACGTCGTGTTTGCCCTCCCGGATGTGGTAACGGATCCACTCGCCCACGGGGTGATTGAGTGTAGGCGAGGCCGTCTCCACTCCCAGACCCAATCCCGTTTTCCCGAATAAACGATAGACCGGTTCCGCCGCCTGCGCCGCTAAGAACTCGCCGCGTGGATCGGCCCATTGATCCTCCACCGCGCTGGCGACATAAACGAGACGCGGGGCGATCAGGGAGATCAGTTCGTGTTGGTCGATCGGCAAGTCCCCCTCCTTCGTGCTGTAGGTAGTGAAACGAGGAGTGAACCAATGCGGAAAGCTCGAGGTGATCCGGCCCACCGTCTCCCCCACGGCCCGGCGATTCAGCGCGGCCCCGCCGCAACCGGAGTTATTGGAGATCACCATCGCGAAGCGCTCATCCTGCGCCCCCGCCCACAAGGACGTTTTCCCCAACCGCGAGTGCCCCATGATCGCCACCCGCGAGGCATCGATCTGCGGATCGGTGACCAGCCAATCCATCGCCCGGCTCGCTCCCCAGGCCCAGGCCCCGATAGAACCCCACTCTCCCTCACCGGGAGCTCCGCAAGCCGCGTGAATGCCGTTGGCGAATCCGTCGTCAAAGTCAGGATCGATGTCGCCGTAACAGAAAGTCGCCAAGCCCACTCCCGACTCGATCATCCTGCGAATCGACCACCGGGTCGCCTTGTACCCCCGCCCTTTCTCCGTAGCACGATGATCGAGCACCAGCCCCGCCTCGGCATCGTCTTTGCCACCCGGCACCCAGCAGGTCGCCAGCGAAATCTGCGGGGACTCATGCACGGTGTGATTGCCATTGAAATTGATCGCGAGAAACATCGGCACCGGCTTAGCCGCTGTAGAAGCGGGCTTGATGACAAGCAAGTGCAACTGAGCCTGCTTGGGATCACCGAAGAGATCGATTTGGACCTCCTCAAGCGTTGCAAGGCCGTCGAGGAAGGGGACCGGAGCCTTGGTCAGAGTAGCCCGCCATCCGTCAGGCTTCCCGATCGGAGTGTTCCCATAGACATGCTCGGAGAAAAGCGCGAGCAACTCAGCTCGCCGGGCGCTCCACTCCTCGGCTGTTTTCACTGGAGACCCGTCGTTCGCGATCAGAGGGTCGGGCAACAGGTATGCCGGAATGAGGCTCTCATCGTAGTTGGGAACGAACGGTTCGGCCGCACCAAGCGATAAAATGGACATGGGAACAATCACGAACAAGAACAAACGGAAAAGAGGCGAACCAGTGGACATGGCGTGATGCTAACGGAAATCGATCATGCCCGGCAAGTCCGCAATCGAGCGTTGCCTCAACTTCTTAATGACCGTATCGGAACGGGCGGAGCAAACTCATGAATTTCTTGGCCCATCTCCATGTCGCCGAAGCGACGCCCGCCTCCCGGCTCGGCAATCTCCTGGGCGACTTCGTGAAAGGTTATCCTGGTGATGCTCGCTTCCCTCCCGCCGTCTGGCGCGGCATTGTCGAGCATCGGGCGGTGGACGCCTACACCGACCGGAACCCCCACTGGCAGCGCAGCCGCAGTCTTTTGCCCCAGCATCTGCGGCGGCTCGCCGGGATCGTCGTTGATATTTACTACGACTACCTGCTGCATCGCCACTGGGCTACCTTCGAGCCATTCACCGAAGTCGAGAGCTTCGTCGAATCGGTTCATCGTGATTTGGGAGGGCAGCGAGCCATGCTCCCGGTGGAAATCCAGGACGTCTTCCGGCGACTCGTGGCGGAAAACTGGCTCTTGGGTTATGCCACCCTCCCCGGCATCCGCTTGACTCTGGAGCGCGTGGTCCGTCGGGCGCCCCGTCTCTCTGGACTCTTCGCCGCAGCAGACATCCTGGAAGGCCACCTTCCCGATCTGGAAGAACATTTTCTTGCCTTCTACCCGGAACTCAGCGCCCACGTCATCGCTGTGAGAACTTGCGCAGAAAGTGCCCTCAAGAAAGAGTCTGCCCCATGAATCGAACCATTCATCCTTTGCTCGCCTGCCTTTTGATCGGTCACGCTGCGTCCGCCCAGAAGACTACCTTGGAATCTGCCCAGGCTGAATTTGCCGCTGCCGATCAGCGCCTCAATGTGGTCTATCAAAAGGCTGTCAGTTCCTACACCGATGAGGATCGGGAGAGCATTCTGAATTCTCCAGTGGATTAAGTGTGGGACCAGTAGGCGGCGGTTCCACCCGGCTCATAAAAATCCGGCATTCCCCGAAATCAACCGGATGAAGGCCACCTCAAAAATCCTCTGTCAAGCAATCGGCAGCCACTTTCCATCCGGCAAGCAGCGGTAGGTGACGGCACCCTCCTCCTTGATCGCGAAGAGTAGCAGCCAGCCCCCGACGACAAGATCATGCACCTGACGGTGATTGGCCATAACGGAATCGATAGCCTCGCGCGGGGCTTCGATCACGACGTGAAGGCGGAGAGGCTCATGGACCCAGTTTTTACCGTCGTGGACTGACTGGAGCGGCAGGCCGGGGAGGAGGTCGCCGCCATTTCCCTGACAGACGCCCATCGCTCCGACGACGTTGTGGGTGACTTTATCTCCGCTTCCGAAGGCTGCTTGGTTCACGGTGGAGCCGAAGTATTGCAGATTGATCCAGTTCGCGACGACCATGGGGGCGACCATGATCAGCTCGGGGGTCTTCTTTTCGACATCGGCGTTGTGGTCGTAGTTGTGAAGAAGTACCCGGCCGCCGAGATTGGCATGCTTCGTTCTCGCTCTCGGAGCGGCGACGAAAGCGGCGTTGCCGGCCAGTCCCCATTCGGGGCGGACTTCGGACCAGTCCTGCGACTTGGTCCGAATCCTCCGGTCAAGGGTCGGGTCCGATGCGACCAGTCCAAGCCCGGCAGCGCGCTCCTGCCTCGCGCAAGTCCCCGCCTCCTCCAGTTGCTGTCGCAGCAGCGCGAGGTCCGCTCCATGGGTGGTCGGGACTTCAGCGAGACCGAAAAGCGTCACAGCATCTGTCGTAGTATTGTGCGGCCCGGCGAGGAACCACGTATCGGACGGAATCTCGATCCCGTGATCGGCGGCGAGGGAAGCCCTCACGTAGGGATCGTTGAGAATGGCGACGGCGACTCTCGCATTCGCATCACCGGCATGCCCTCCGCAGGCGCCGCAGTCAAGTCCGGAACCGTAGGGATTGTTCCGGGTGGCGCTGCCGTGGCCGCAGAGTAGGACGATCCGTGCAAAGTCCATTTTCACTCCCATGTGGGTCAGAGCACCTAATGCCGTCGCTACCCTGGCCTCCGGTGCGATACCGCAGCCACCATGGCCGTTGGAATCGAGAACCGGACCGAGTTGCAGGCGTTTCTCCGACCGTGACTCCATCCCGAAAGCCTCACCAATCAAGCACGGTCCGTAGGCAAGGCCCGCCGTCTCGACGAACGCAAGCGACGAGATCGCCGCGCTCTTGAAGGAACTCCACGAACCGGAAAGGCGATCGGCCACCTTCTTCCGTTGCAAAGCTTTTGCTTCGTCACCAACTGCTCCGACGGTTCGTCCCTCGCGAACCCGGAACGCCGGGGTCAGGAGGGCGGGACAACGGGAGCCCCCTTTCTCCTTGCCGAAGGGCACCTGCTCGATCGCCACACCGAAAAAGCCGGCGAACCCGATGGTCTCGATCTCCGCCGAACGACTCTCCAAAGCTCTCCGGAAGACTTCCGACCGGACATCGATGCAAAAGACCGCCTGAGTGGTTTTGCGGGTGGAGTTGGGCTGCCCCCCGTTCACTCCATTTCCCAGCGCCGCGAAGAGCTGTCGCTGCCATGACTGTTCGTGAGCGAGCTGCCAGACGAACAGGGACAGATTCTGGAGACCAACGGGGTTCGCCGTGGCCTCCTCCATCACATTCGGAGGGAGGACATAGCCACCGCACTGGATCAAAGCCACATCGTAGGCGAGCCGAATCGCGAGCAGGTCGATGAGGGATTGGTCGCTCTCGCCGTAGAGCATTTTTTCGCGGACTTCGTATTGGACCCGTCCGGCCCAGCCCCGAATGGAGAAAAGCAGTTTGTGGAGGAAATCTTCCGACGCCTCAGGCGAGAGTCCGCAGCGGTCGAGAAGTTGCGCGATCGCCACGTTGGGATCGCTCGGCAAGTCGGCGACCCACGCTCGGAAGCCAACCCAGCCGAGGCGCTCCAGCTCGGGATCGAGCGAGGCATAGGATAGCCATGCCCGGTAGAGAGGCTCGGAACTCCACGGTGAGCGCCAGGTCGATTGATTCTCGTCATAGTAGCCCGCACAAAAATTGGCGACGGAGGCGTCGATATTTTTTCCCAGGTGGTCCCATTCGTTTGATCGATCTGCTCGGCTAAGGTGAGGACGAGCGGGCCGACGACTGGTCTCGGTGTCTCCAACTCGGCAATGAGCACGTCGGGAGTCATCGCGGAGATGCTGGCGATATCGGCCTTTGCGATCGCCGCTTCGAGATCGGCCCGTAGAATGTTCCCCTTGGCGAACTCCGCCCGGTAGTAGTCGAGGGGCATCAACATGCCACCATCTGTAATCCGCTCAAAGAGGGCGGCCGTCTCGAGGAAGCTGCGGTCAGTGAGTCCGACGAAGGGATTCACCGCGACGAAGTTCCGCAACGGCCAGAGCGGGGCGATCCTTTGGGCAGCGTTCTTTGCGGAGCGAGCCGCCGCTTCGAGGTTCTCGGACTGGGTGGAGGTGAAAGGCGAGGCAACCGCGTTTGGAGCTGTGAGAGTCATGATATTGAAAGGAATCGTGTTGGGAAATTGGGGCAGGGGAGATGATGGTTAGGCAGGTTCGCTTGTCGGAACGGTCGAGACCGGCTTCTTCTGGACGAGCCGATTGGCCCACACCCCGATGAAGAATCCGTGGGTGGCATAGACGTAGCATCTCCTTCCGAGTCGGGTCTGCGACCAAGCAGGCAACTGCGCTTGCATCACGAGGACGGCAAGGAAGAGGAGCACGATCAGAGCCATCACTCCATCACTCCATACTCCAGAGCGCTCCGAGGCGGGGCGTAGTGGGTAAGCGAGCCTTTCAGGAGCTTCTCGAAACCGGCATGGAGAGCGAAGTAGCCCGCCGATGCTCCCGCTGCGACGGCCAGTCCGAGTCCGATCAGGGGAAGCTCCTGGTTCGCCGACCAGAGATTCCAGAGCAGGTAAGCGAGTCCCATCAGGAAAACTGCGCCGAGCAGCAACACACCCGGATCGGACGCGAGGCTTACGCCGAACCAAGACCCCATCAGTCCGGTCATGACTACGGCGGCGAGGAGGGTAGCGAACAACACCACCGGATGGGCGGACACTCTCTCCGTCGGTCTCCATGAGGTGGCCGACAGGCTAACGATACTGCTGGAACTCAGGAACGCGTGGGCCTTGTAAAGCGAATGGGCGACGAGATGGAGGGCGGCGAGGGCAAAGGCCCCGAGTCCACATTGGAGCATCATGAATCCCATCTGGGCCACCGTCGAGTAGGCGAGGGACCGCTTCACACTGGTTTGCGTCAGCATCACGACCGAGGCGAAGAGGGCGGTGACGGCCCCGACAAGCGCCAGGGCATCAAGGGCTCCCGGAGCGCTCGCGGTCACCGGACTGAGCCGGATCACAAGAAAGCCTCCCGCATTGATGATGCCGGCATGCATTAGGGCCGAGACCGGCGTCGGCGTCTCCATCGTATCGGGCAACCAACTGTGAAAAGGGAACTGAGCCGACTTGAGCCGTGCCCCGCCGACCAACAACAGGCTGGCCCAGTGGAGGCAGGAGGGCATCGCACCGCCCTGGGCACGAAGTCCCTCGACCGCAACGAAGGGGCTGGAGAATTCCCAAGTGCCGAAGCAATGCCACGTCGCCACGAGCGCCCCGATCAGACAGGCATCTCCGAGGCGGCTGATGACGAATTTTTTCCGCGCCGCCAGCATGGCCGCTGGACGATCCCGAAAGAAGGTCAACAGCTGGTGCAGGCTTACACTCGTGGCAATCCAGGCAAGGGTGAAAATCAGGAGATTCCCTGTAACAACGAGGGTCAGCACTGCGCCGATCGTGATCGAGAGCCATTTTGCAAAGCGACCCTGCTCCGCATTCCCGTCGAGATAGCGGCAGAAGTAGCGCGTCACGATGACCCCGAGAAAGGAAACGAGGATTAACATCAGCGCCGAGAGAGTGTCGAAGTAGCCCTCCGGCAGAATCGAAGAGAGCCGGAACGTGATCGGACCTTTCACGGCGAGGCAACCGGCCGCCACGACCGCTCCGGCGAGGCCGACGAGACTGAGCCGGGACACGAGCGTCGCAACGCCGCCACCCCTTCCTCGCAGCACGCGCGACGGGATAAGGATGATCGCCAGCATCAGCACCGGGCCGATCAGGATCGCGCTGAGAAACAGGGGAGCAGTGGTGAAGTCAACGGCGGTTGGTGCGGTCATGGCGGGACATGCCGTTACCGCAACACTTCTCTCCAATATATCTTTTGATGTATATCGTTCTGTAAAATAGAATGATGATATGTCCTTCCTCAATTATCATCACCTCCGCTACTTCCGAGCCATCGCCAACGAGGGAAGCCTCACGCGGGCAGCGGAGCGGCTCGCGGTGTCGCAATCGTCGCTTAGCACCCAACCAAGAGCCTTGAGGAAAGCCTCGGCCAGCCGCTCTTCCCGCGGCAAAGTAAATCGCTTGTCCTGACCGAGGCCGGACGAATCGCGCTCGACTACGCCGAGTCGATCTTCCAGTCGGGCGAAGAGCTCGTCTTTCGACCTCATCATGATGCGGCTTGGAATGCGTCCCGTCATCGCCGCCGAGGTCGATGACATGGCGATGCTGCGGCTCCTCGCCCGGGAGGGGGCGGGTCTTGCGTTGGTTCCCCCGGTCGTGGTCCAAGGAGAGCTGGAAAGCGGCGTCCTGGTGGAGCGATATCGCTTCGCCGATCTGCGGGAGAGCTTCTACGCGATCTCCCCGTCACGACGTTTTCCGAATCCCGTCCTGCGAGAATTGCTGGGATGAATCGAAGACTGCTTCGGGAACCCTCACCCTGGCAACCTCAGAGCACGTTGGCCGGCGTCTCCAAATTGGTCTCACTGGGCTCGTTGCGGACTCGGTAGATGACCTCCGAAAGTCCTTCGCGGGTCATTTGCAGGCGATTCTCCAAGGCAAGGCGTCGGCGACGCTCACCGGAGATAACCTCCTCAAGATCCTCCACTTTGGCCCGCAAAGCATCAGACTCGCGCTCCCGGTCATGAAGTTGGTCTTCCAACGAGTGCAGCACGTCTTCGGTACCTTCGCGGGCCTGATTGGCCTTGAGAAGCTCGGCTTCGATTGAAGCGACTTTGGAGTGGGTCTCCGCCACGATTCGTGCTCGCAAAGCGGCTTCGCTTCGTTTCACCTCGGCGGCGGAGGCTTCGGCGACTCCGTTGAAGACGGCCCCGCGACCCGTGCCCTGGATGCCTTTGAGCATTCGCTCGGACTCGATCAGCTCGCCCTGCAGGGCGAGCAGCTCCGCCTCCCGCAGGTTAAGGGAGGAGGTGGCCTCCTGATAGTCGTTGCGTAGTTCGACCCGTTTGCGTTCCGTCTTGGCCAATTGAGCAGAAGTCTTTTCAAGTTTTTCCTCAAGACGCTTGCCGGCTTCGCGGGCTGCGGTCAGATCACCCTGAAGCTGATGAACCTCGGAGGCGGCGAGTGAGCGCAGCTCGTTGTCCTCGCTCTGGAGTCGCTTGATTTCCTTTTCAAGACGGCCCTGGACCTTGTCATGTTCGGAGAGGGCCATGCGCTTTACTTCGGCGAGGTCCTTGTTCTCCTTCTGCACGGCTCGCAGTTGCTTCTTGAGTAGCGAAAGCGAATCCTCGTGGGCATTGCGAAGCTGCTCTTCCTCGTCGCGCTTGCGGTCGATCTCCTCGCGATAGGATTTTTCCTCTTCGATGTGGCGCGACGTGGTTTCGCGAAGTTCGCGGCTGAGTTCGCTGACGCGGAGCTCGGAAGTCTGGAGGTCCTCGGTAAGAGTGACGATCCGGGACTCGAGCCGCTGGCGAAGCTCCTTCTCCTCCTTGCGCTTCTGCTCCAGCTCGTCGTTGAGACGCTTGCGGGTTTCGGCGAAGTCTTGGGTGGTGAGGCGCGTTTCTTCGCCGAGGGCTTTGGCCCGCTCCTGCCACGCGAGCAGTTCCGTGCGGAGACTGATCATCTTGGCCTCGAGGGTCTCGCGCGTCTGCTCGGAACTCTCTTGCGAGACCCGCAACTCCTCGGTCAGAGTGTTTTGGGCGAGGTTCGCGGCGGAGGTGACTTCGGCGATTTTGCTGGTGAAATCGTCGTAGGAAAATTGTGCCGCGTCGAGTTCGATCCGCAGGGAGGCCAGTTCCGCAACGAGTGCACCACAGGACGTTTCGGAAGCATTCAATCGATCCGAGAGATCGCTCACTTGGCTGGCGAGGCCCTGCTCGCGCCCGACGAAGTCTTTGGAATTGCGGTCGTCCGTCTCCCGGAGGTTGGTGATCTCTTCACGCAATTCGGCGACTTCGGCGACAAAGCGGCTGATCTCGGCAGCGTGCTCCTTGCGAAGGGTGTTCTGACTTTCGAGAGTTTTGACCTGTTCCCGATCCAGCTGCAGGGTGCGCTCGGAGAGGCTTTTTGATTCCGTCCGGACGGTAGAAAGCTCCGTCATGAGCGAGACCACTTTCGACTCAAGGTCGGAGCGAAGCGATCGTTCCGTATCCTTGACTCGCCCGATTTCCTCTGTTACGGAGCTCACCTGCCGTGCCCGCGACTCGTTCGCGACATCAAGGGCCACCAGGGCGCCGGCCGCTTCTTCCTTGAGCGCTGCAACCGTTCTCTCCAACTGCTCCTTGTATTCGACCGTCTCCTTCAGTCGGCTGACGAGTTCAAAACGTTGTTGTTCCTCGGACTCTTTGAGCTGTTGGATCTCTTCATTGAGGAACTTCTCACGCTTGCTGAAGTCGTCTCGGGTGGTCTGGAGTGAGACAAAATTCCGGGCACCCTCGTCTTTGGCTTCCTCCAATACTTTGGCCAGCTGGCTCTGCTCTTCGACTGCGGCGGTCAATTGCAACTCGACCGAGGAACGCAACCGTTGCTCTTGCTTGAGTCGTTGCTCAAACTCCGTTTTCGCCTGGTCAAGTGCTTCACGGTTCGGTTGGGCAAAATCCTGAACGCCCGACGCTCCGGGATCAAAGTTTTCCACGACTTCTAGGGATTTGGAAGGCAGGAAAGCTTTCGCGGGCTCGATCACCTTCGCGGGTTCGGGGGCCTTCGCGACTTCCGTCATCAGGGCGACTCCACTCGGCGCAGAAGGCTTGGACGCTCTCGACGGTTTAAACCCATTGGGGGCTTTGGCAGGCTTGGGGGCCTCGACCAGCTTCACGGACTCTGCCGGTTTGGAGAATCTGGCCGCTCTGGCTGGCTCCGACTCCCGCATTTCCTCCTCGTCGGTGAACTCCGGACCCTCGCTAATGCGTCGATCAAGTGACACGGGGACACGGGAGGTGGCACTCTCGGATGAGCCGGTAGAGCCTTCTCTCCCCAACGAACCGCCGGTTCTGGGCTGAACGGCTGGAGCAGACGCTGCCACTCCAAACAAAGCGGCAATCCCATCGTGCCGGAGCACGGCCACTTTGAGGATGCCGAACTTGATGAAGTCTCCGTCCTTGATCCTGGCTTTCCCGGTGACTCGCTGACCGTTCAGGAAGGTTCCGTTGCTGGACGCGAGATCGACGAGATCGTAGTCTCCGGCCTCATCGCGTTGCAACTCGGCATGGTACCCGGAGATGTAGCTCTCGACGATCCGGAGGTCATTGTCCCGGCGGCGACCCACCCGGATTTTCGACCGTTTCAGGACGAGTTCGAAGACATCTCCTTGGATGTTGGTGGTGACGACTAACTTCAGCATGATACAAAAACGTTACCTAATTTCTTGCGCATCAGAGCCATACAGGAAAGCAAGCTCTGTAATAATAGCAAAAATGGAGACAAATGGGCAAGTTTGCGAGTTATTTTTGTAAAATAGCGTGGCAAATCTGAGAATATTTTCACTTCGGCTCAACGTCACTTTCGTCAATTTCGGTCGAAATCCTTGCAAAACCCACCTGTCATAGTCTGGTGTCCCTCTTTGACCTCCATCCATGCGCCTCTTTGATACCATGACCCGTACGGTGCGCGAACTCGCACCCCGTGACGGAGCGACTTACCGCTTTTATTGCTGCGGACCGACCGTTTATGGACCAGCCCACATCGGAAATTTCCGGACCTTCGTGTTGCAGGATGTTTTCCGCCGCACCCTCGAACTTTCCGGCGTCGCGACCTTTCATGTCCGCAACCTGACGGATGTCGACGACAAAACCATCCGGGATTCACAAGCGGCGGGACAGAGTCTCGAAGATTTCACCACGATCTGGAGAGACCGTTTCCGCCATGACTGCTCACGGCTGAATCTGCTGGAACCGGCCATCGAACCGAGCGCGGTAGCCCACATTCCCCAACAGATCGAGATGATCGAGTCGCTGATCACAACAGGCCATGCCTATGCCAGCGACGATGGTTCGGTCTATTTCCGCGTCACGAGTTTTGCAGGTTACGGTCGGCTCTCCCGGCTCGACCAGCGGGAGATTCGGCTGGGAGCATCGGCGGCGGTCTCGGCGGATGAATACGAAAAAGACTCGATCGCAGATTTTGTGCTGTGGAAGGCCCGCCGTCCCGAGGATGGTCCAAATTTCTGGAAAAGCCCCTGGGGGGAAGGTCGTCCAGGATGGCACCTTGAGTGCTCGGCGATGTGCCGCGAATATCTCGGGGACAGCTTCGATCTGCACTCCGGCGGGATTGATCTGATGTTCCCGCATCATGAAAACGAAATCGCCCAATCGGAAGCCTGCACCGGCCACGTCTTGGCCGATCATTGGTTTCACCTGACCCACCTCCTGGTCGATGGAGGAAAGATGTCGAAGAGCGTCGGGAACTTCTACACCCTCGATCAGGTGGAAAAGGCTGGCTTTCGTCCGGCGGATCTTCGCTACGTTTTGATCGCGGCGCACTATCGGCAACCGCTCAACTTCGTAGCTCGGGATGACCAGGGAGGGGAATCGTTCCCTGCCTTGCAAGGAGCCAGGCAAGCTCTGCTGAAAATTGCCAAGATGGCCGAGGCTCTGTCGGCGGTCAGCGGCGCAACAGCGCTCGACTATGACTCCGCCCGCCAACAGCCGATCACCGGGCCCTTCGCACCCGCCTTCGCTGCCCTCGCCGACGATCTCAATACCCCCGACGCGCTCGGGCAGATGTTCACCGCCTTCCGTTCGCTGAAACCCGCTGAGATGACCTCCGCCGCTGCCACAGAGGCTTACCACGGCTTGCAGGTTCTGATGTTTGCGCTGGGTTTGGAGCTTCCACCGGTGGGAGAAGCGGAACAAACACCCATCCCCGAAGCCATTGCCGCTCTAGCCGAAGCACGCTGGCAAGCCAAGGCCGCGAAAAACTGGCCCGAGTCAGATCGCCTCCGCGACGCCGTCCTTGCCGAAGGCTGGGAAATCAAGGACACTAAGGAAGGCTACACCCTATGTCCGAAAGCTTGAATCTACCCATCCGCCCGCGCCGCAACCGCCGCACGCCCGCGCTCCGTGGACTGGTGCGCGAGACAGTGTTGCATCCCGAGGATTTTATCTATCCGCTTTTCATCCAGGAGGGCGACCGCGACGAAGCGATTCTTTCGATGCCCGGTTGCTCGCGCTGGAGCCTCGCGGGTTTGGTCGGAGAAGTGGGAGCGGCCCGGGCGGTTGGGGTGAAAGCGGTCGTCCTTTTCCCAAAAATCGATGACTCGCTGAAAACTCCCGGAGCCGAGGAGTGCGCCAACCCCGATGGTCTGGTCCCCAGGGCGATCCGAGCGATCAAAGCGGCCTTCCCCGAAGTGGCGGTCATCACCGATGTGGCCCTCGATCCCTACAATTCCGACGGACATGACGGACTCGTCTCGACCGATCCGTCTGGCGACCCGCGCATTTTGAATGACGAGACCATCGCGGTGCTCTGTCGCCAGGCCCTCAGCCATGCCGCCGCCGGTGCAGACATGGTCTCCCCCAGCGACATGATGGATGGCCGCGTCGGCGCGATCCGATCCGCCCTCGATGCCGCCGGTCACGAACAGGTCGGCATCCTGAGTTACACCGCGAAATATGCGTCAGCCTACTACGGTCCCTTCCGTGGGGCCCTCGACTCGGCCCCGAAGGCCGGGGATAAAATGACCTACCAAATGGATCCCGCCAACGCCCGGGAGGCCCTCCGGGAGATGGAAATCGACATCGCCGAAGGAGCCGACATGATCATGGTGAAACCCGCCGGCCCCTATCTCGACATCATCCGCCGCCTCCGTGACTCCTGCGATCTCCCCATGGCCGCTTATCAAGTGAGCGGCGAATATCTCATGATCAAATCCGCCGCCCGCGATGGTTGGATCGACGAGACCAAAGTCATGATGGAGTCTCTTCTCGGGATCAAACGCGCCGGAGCCGATATGATCCTCACCTACTTCGCCAAAGAAGCCAGTCGGGTCCTGCTCGAACGGGATGCTCGCGCACCTAGCCACTAATTTTTGATCCAACACCACATTATGGGAGCCAAATGGGACATCGCCCGCGCCATGGAGGAGAAGCCGCCCGGTTTTCATCCGCTAGCCGGATGTGACTGGAAGAACTGGTTCGCGCACCGTCGATCCAATCAGGAGTATTCCAAACGGACCCGTCCGCAACGCATCACCAGCTTCATCGCCCTGCTGATGCGGCAGCCCTTCACCCTGATCGAGCGTTTCGCGTTCGCCCGCAAGGTCGCGGAGCACCGTCTGCCCAAGCCCCCCGTGTTCATCATCGGGCATTGGCGTAGCGGCACCACCCATTTGCACAATCTGTTTTCCATCGCCCCCGGATTTGCCACGATCGACTTCGGACAAACAGCCATGCCTCACAACCTACTGAATCCCACCCGAGTGCTCGGGCGGGCGGCGGTGGCCCGGGTCATCCCCAAAGATCGCGGCATGGATGGGGTCAAGCTCGGCATTGAGGAACCGCAGGAAGAGGAGATGGCCATCGGCAATCTGAATCCGATCTGTTACTACAACGTCTTCTATTACCCGCACCAGATGCGGCATCACTTCGAAAGGTCTATTTTTCTTGAGAATACCACTCCAGAAGAGCGCGAGACATTCAAGGCCGTTTATGTGAAGCTCTTGAAAAAACTCTCCATCGCCGGAGGGGAACGTCCTTTGCTACTCAAGAACCCCGCCTCTACTGCACGGGTCGAACTCCTCGACCGTCTCTTCGAGGGAGCCCGCTTCATTCACATCGTGCGAAATCCCTACGAGGTCTTCGCGTCGATGCTGCACCACTACCCGCGGCTCTTTAATGCCTTCTCCTGGCACGACTTCGACGACATCGATTTGGAGGAGATGGTGTTCTACAAGTATCGACGCATCATGCAAGGCTATCTTGAGCAGCGCGCCTCGGTCGGAGATCGTCTCGTCGAAACGAGTTACGAAGCTCTCATTGCCGACTCAATCGGCGAAATCAGCCGCATTGAAAAGGCTCTGGGCATGGGGCTTGAGCCGGCCGCATACGAAGGTATCCGAGCGTATTTGGAGGGCAAAAAGGACTACCGTCGGAATCGCTATCAACTCACCCAAGCCCAGGTCTCCCGCATTCAGGACGAGTGGGGCTTCGCCCTGAAGGAATGGGGATACGGACTGCCTGAGTCGATCGAGGTGGTTTCGTAGCCAAAGAATCACGGGACGGGCACTGGAGTTCCCTCCGCATCCTGCGCTTTCTTACCCTTGCCCGAGCCACTGTTCGCAGCACGACGGCTGCTCGCGGGATCTTCGGCGGGTAGCTGATACTGCACCCGCAGCCGGGCCAACTCACCTTCGAGGCGCTGCTGGGTGGCCGCCCATTCGGGCAATCCGTATCGATTCTCCAACTCGTTCGGGTCACTCGCCAGATCAAAGAGCTCCCACTCACCGAGCTCATAGTAGTGGATCAATTTGTGGGTGCCGTCAGTCACGCCGTAATGACGCGCCACATTGTGCGGACCGGGAAATTCGTAATAGTGGTAGTAGAAACTCTTCCGCCAATCTTCCGGCGTCTTGCCTTGCAAAATTGGCACCAGACTTTTCCCCTGCATATCGTCAGGAATGGGCTGACCGGCGATTTCCAGAAAGGTCTCGGCGAAGTCGAGATTCGAGACGATGTCATCATTGACGGTGCCCGGAGCGACCACTCCCGGCCAGCGAACGAGCAGCGGGGTCTTGAGCGATTCCTCATACATCCAACGCTTGTCGAACCACCCGTGTTCTCCGAGATACCAGCCCTGGTCGCTGGAATAGATGACCACCGTGTTTTTGGCAAGCCCGCTCTCGTCGAGGTAAGCCAGCACCTCGCCGATGGAATCATCAACGGACTTCACGCAGCGAAGGTAGTCTTTGACGTAACGCTGGTATTTCCACTTCACGATCTCCTCGGGACTCATGGTTCCCCGCTTTTCAAGATAGGCGGCGTTTTCCGCACCGTAGGCTTCGTTCCAGGCGACGAGTTGCGCTTCGTTGAGATATTTCGGCGCGATCAGTTTCAGATCTGCGTCATTGAGATCATTCTTAATAGACATGGTTTGATTGGAAGCGGGACTCGCCCGATTGCTATAGACATCCCAGAGGGTATCGGGCTCCGGAATTTCGACATCGTCGAGCCAGTTCAGATACTTTGGTCCGGGCTGCCAATCGCGGTGGGGGGCCTTGTGTTGCAGCATCAGGCAGAATGGCTGGTCGGAATCTCGCGATTCCTTGAGCCAGGCAAGGGACTTCTCGGTGATCAAATCCGTGGTGTAGCCGACGTTTTCCTTCTTTGCTGCCACCGCCTCGATCCCTCCCGTCAAGGTGGTCGGATTGTAATAATTTCCCTGACCGATCAACACATCGAAAAAGTCATAACCCTGCGGAGTGGACTCGAGATGCCATTTTCCGATCGCCGCCGTGCGGTATCCGGAGGCATGGAGCATTTTGGGGAAGGTTGGCTGGTCTCCATTGAATTTCTGGCTGTTGGTCATAAAGCCGTTGAGGTGGCTGTATTTACCGGTCTGGATAACCGCCCGACTCGGCCCGCAGATGCCGTTGGTCACGTAGCAGCGATTGAAACGCATTCCTTCGGCGGCGATCCGATCCATATTCGGGGTGGTCATCCGCCGATTGTCGTAAGCGCTGAGGGCCTGCTGGCAATGGTCGTCGGTGAAAATGAACACGATGTTCGGCCGTTCGTCGGCGGCGCGGGCGAAGGCGGGGGTGAGCAAGGCGAGCGCGAGCAAGAGACGGGGGATCTTTGACATGATACGAGCATGCCTTTCCCACCTCGCTCGGTCAAGATCGGGAACGCGCTGTCGCCAAAACCTTCCCGATTGCGCATCGCAAAATTGTTTCTACTTTGCCGCCATGCTTGTGCTCGCTTCCATTTTTCTGGGGATTGTTCCGATGGTGCTCTACGCGCTGGTGGTCTGGCGTCTCGACCGCTGGGAAAAGGAGCCGTTTCATCTCCTGCTGATGGCGTTCTTTTGGGGGGCGATCCCTTCGATCATTTTCGCCATGATAAGTCAGCTTGCCCTCGGTTTGCCGGACCCGGACCCGGAGGCACCATTCTCTTTGGGAGCGGAACTCTACGGAGCCAGTTTTCTCGCACCCTTGACGGAGGAATCCATCAAAGCTTGCGGACTGTTTTTTATCTTTCTGATTTTCCGCAAAGAGATCGATTCGGTGCTCGACGGACTCATCTACGGCAGCATGATCGGATTCGGCTTCGCGGCGGTGGAGAACGTGTTCTACTTCCTCGGCCAACCCGATCCGACCAGCTTGATCACCAATTTCATCTTCCGAGCCTTTTTCTTCGGGATGCTGCACGCGCTCTTCACCGGACTCACCGGCGTAGGGTTCGCCCTTGGTATGTTCTCAAGGAATGGGCTCATGAAGATCCTGTGGCCGCTGCTCGGTCTGGGAGCGGCGATGTTCACGCACGCGGCCCACAACTTTTTCGCCACGCTCAACGGAGAATTCATTCTCCTGGCAATTGTGGGAGTGAGCCTGGGGGTGATCTGGTTCGGGGTCATGATCGCGGTCTGTCTGCACCATGAACGACGCTGGATCCAAATCCATCTGTCCGAAGAAGTGGCCGCCCGGACGCTCTACGCCGAGCAGGCCCTCCATGCATCGAGTCTCGGCACTCGAAGCACGGTCTTGGGTTTCCTCTCTAAGGGGGCGACTGCGTTGCGGCGCCGAAAGCTGCTCAATCGGGCC
>Ga0163144_10007362_pt1 | contig 24131 bp, 22 predicted proteins | sample OliLak19BULKMAT1_FD_123175 | JGI IMG/M metagenome (GOLD analysis project Ga0163144, IMG submission 123175) | Freshwater microbial mat bacterial communities from Lake Vanda, McMurdo Dry Valleys, Antarctica - Oligotrophic Lake LV.19.BULKMAT1 | ecosystem: Environmental > Aquatic > Freshwater >...
CGCCACCGCGGAAAAGCATTCCCGAAATCCGTCCATCCCATCCCCCGTGAGCCCCAAACAACTCCTCGGTGGAATCCGAATCGCTCAAACGTGCAAGAAAATTCCGTATGAGATTCCCCTGGGTGACGCGTAGCCAAGCCTTGCCGGCGCCATCATGGCCGAGTAATTCTCGGCGCTGATGTTTCCTCGACGGGTTCTCCTCGCTGGCCTCGCGGCCGGCCTCGCACTCTCCTCGACGCAAGCGCAGCAGCGCGTTGCGCCGCCACCGGCATCGACGCCCCTGACGGCACAGGACCGCCAGGATGTGACGCGCGTCGAGGGCTACCTCAATCAGCTGAAGACTCTCACCGCACGTTTCGTCCAGATTTCCGACCAGGGTGGCGTCGCCGAAGGGCGCCTTTATCTGCAGCGGCCCGGGCGATTGCGTCTCGACTACGCAGATCCCGTGCCGTTGCTGGTGATCGCCGCGCGCGGCCAGATCCTGCAGCACGACAAGCAACTCAAGCAGACCACCTACCTGCCACTCTCCTCGACACCTGCGGCTATCCTGCTGCGCGAAAGCGTGACGCTGACCGGCGCCGTGACGGTCACGGGAGTCGAGCGCGGCCCGGGGAGTCTGCGGATCGGCCTGGTCCAGACCGAGGATCCGCGCGCGGGCCGGTTGACGCTCGTGTTCGCCGAGGCGCCGCTCCAGCTCGCCAGCTGGGTGGTCGTCGACAGCCAGGGCGCCACTACCCGCGTCGCCCTGTCGGAGATTCAGAACGGCACGCAGATCGATCCGCGGCTGTTCGAATTTCGCGAAGAAATGCCAACGCGCGGAAATTGATCGAACCCGCATGATCCGGTGATTGCCCGTGTCCTCCCCTCCGTTGATCGGTATTTCCGCCTGCATGTTGACGCAGCAGCATGAATTTCACGCGGCGGCAGAGCCCTATGTCCGCGCCGTGCCGGTGGGCGCCGGCGGCCTGCCGGTCATCCTGCCATCCCTCGGATCCTCCATGGACCTCGATGCGCTAGTCGCACGGCTCGATGGGTTGCTGCTGACCGGCAGCCCCTCGAATGTCCAGCCCGAGCATTACAGCGGCCATGCCCCGCGACTGGAGACGTTGCTGGATCCCCGCCGCGACGCGACGACGCTGCCCTTGATCAACAAGGCGCTCGAAGCCGGTCTGCCGGTGCTCGCGATCTGTCGCGGTCATCAGGAGCTCAATGTCGCCCTGGGCGGATCGTTGCATCAGCATGTCCATGAACTCGATGGCCGCTTCGATCATCGCGCGCCCAGCGACAAGCCGATGGCCGAGCGCTATGCGGTAGCCCATGAGGTTGAGCTGACGCAGGGCGGTCTGCTCGCGACATTCGTCGACGGCGGGCGCACGGCGCGCGTCAACTCGCTGCACTCCCAGGCCATCGACCGGCTCGCGCCGGGATTGAGCGTCGAAGCGCGCGCGGCCGATGGCACAATCGAAGCCGTGCGGGTGACAGGCGCACGCCGCTTCGCCGTCGGCGTGCAATGGCACCCGGAATGGATGTTGGAGATCGACGCGCTCGCCCGCGCCTTGTTCCGCGCGTTCGGCGACGCCGCGCGTGACCGCGTCGGGCGGCGACTCGCGGCCTGAATGCCGGCCTTCACATCGATCCCGGCGGCGCTCGCCGAGGTGAGCGGCGTCTCGGGTGCACAGGGCATCGAGCTTCTCCTCTATCGGATGCGTGCCGGACGGCAGGACGCGCCGGTGATCGTGCTGGGCCACTGCAATGGTTTCTCTGCTGGCTGCTACCTTCCGTTGCTGGAGCGATTGGCCGGCGAGGGCGATGTCTTCGCCTTCGATCAACGCGGACATGGCGGCTCACAGGCGCCCAACGAGTCGAGCGGCTACACGGCCGACGCGCTGGCGGATGACGTGGCTGCGCTCATCGACGCGGTCGCCCGGTGCCGCCCCGGCGCCGCGATTTCGTATATCGGCCACTCCCTGTCGGCGGCCGCGATGCTGCATCTCGCGATCACCAATCCCGCCCGCTATAGCGCCATGCACCTGGCTCACGTGGTGTTGATCGAGCCGCCGGTGTTTCCCACCAGCGATCACCCGCTCTTCGCGGAATGCACCCAAAGCACGATCGAGCTGATCGCGCGCACCCACCGCCGACGCACGCGCTGGCCCAGCAAGCTGGCCTATACCCAGGCGCTCACCGGCCGCGGCCCCTTCGCCAATTTCGCACCGGGCATGCTGGCCGTGGTCGCCCAAGCAAGCTTGCGTCCCCAGGGCGCGGGTTATGTGCTTGCGTGTGCAGCGAGTACGGAGGCCAGGATATTCACGCTCTGGGGGCAACCGATCCTTTTCCCGGTCCTCGCGCGCATGCCGGCCACCCACCGCGTGCTGCTGGTTTCGGGAGACCCGCAAGCTGGGCCCGGGCGTGACTGGGTGACGGCCATGATGAGCGATGCCGCCAATCGTATCGGCCACGCCGGGCTGGCGGTTCAGCCCGGCCGGGGTCACCTCTGGCCGTTCGAAGCGCCGGACGAGGTAGTAGCCTTCATCCGAGCCCAAACGCTGTCTGGTTGACCGGCCTAATCACTCCGGTTGCCTTGACTTACCGCCGCCATCGGCCATATCTCGCCTCGAAGCAATCGGCCTAGCCGATTGTTCGGGAGCGGCTCCCCTGACGTCTCCCGGACTCCCCAAAAGGAGTTTCTAGCGCCCGGCCACCCCCCCCCCGGCCGGGCGCTTCCTTTTGGGGCTTCCTTTTGGGGCTTCCTTTTGGGGCTCGAGGTCTTACGGATTTCGGTGGCGGGGGGATCTCATGCTTGACCTTGGCGCCCGTCTACCGGCAGAAGCCATTGTCATGCCAAGCAAAGACAAATCGCCCTACGCTGCCGCGAAACTCCCGCCGCGTCCCAAGGACCTGACGCGGATCGCGACCTGGAACATCAATTCGGTACGTCTGCGCATGCCGTTGCTCGCCAAGCTGGCGCAGGCGACCGATGCCGACGTCATCTGCCTGCAGGAAACCAAGGCCACCAACGACGTCTTCCCGGCGGCCGCGATCGCCGAACTCGGTTATCCGCATCAGCACATCCAGGGCGAGAAGGGTTACAACGGCGTCGCGATCGTGTCGCGGCTGCCTCTGAGCGGCCAGGGTCGAAGACTCTGGGCGGAGCGCGAGGATTCACGCCATGTCGAAGCGGCGTTGCCCAACGGCATCGAAATTCATTGCGTCTACGTGCCGGCAGGCGGCGATGTTGCGGATCCCGCGGTCAACCCGAAATTCGAGCATAAGCTGCGTTTCCTCGATCATCTCGCCGAGCCTTGGAACACCAACGATTCGCGAGCCGCGCGTGTGATGGTCGGCGATCTCAATGTCGCGCCGCTCGAGACGGATGTCTGGTCGCACAAGCAGCTTCTCGACGTGGTCAGCCACACGCCAGCGGAGACCACACGTTTCGCCGCCATCCTCGCCAGCCATGGTTGGATCGATGCGCTGCGTCATCTGTTCCCCGAACCCCAGCAGATCTACACGTGGTGGAGCTACCGCAATCGCGATTGGCGCGCCTCCGACCGCGGGCGTCGGCTCGATCATGTCCTGTTGTCGCCGCCGCTCCTCGAGCGGCTGCGCGCGATCTACGTGCTGAAGGAGGCGCGTGACTGGCCGCAGGCCTCCGACCACGTGCCCGTTGTCGTCGATCTCAGTCAAACGCGCCGATAGACGAAGTACCGCCACACCAGCTCGCCGACCGGCGGCTGGATCTCGCGAAGCTCCGGAGCGAAGAGCTGTTGGTCCGACAACACCAGCCCTCCGGGCGCCACCAGCGGCGGCAGGACGGGCCCGAGCCAATCCGCCATCGCGCGCGTTTTCGCGGGATCTCCGGAGCCGAGGTCGGCATGGGCGAGCGCAGCAGGTCCCAGCCCACGCTTCGCGAAGGCAGGAAGCGACTCGCGAATATCGCCAAGCGTCAGGAATTCCTCCGGCGGCACGCAGGAAGGATGCGCGCCGACGGCGCGATCGAAAACGTAGATCGCCCGGCGGCCACCGAGGCCCTCGCGCAGATGATCGTAGGTGCGCCCATTGCCGAGACCGAGTTCGAGAATCAACCCTGGAAGCGCGGCGATGTCCGCCACGGCCCAGTCCAGACAAGCCACCTGGGCTTCGAGACGCCGGATCATGCTCTGTAGACGCGACATGGCGGGTCTCAGCTCGAGCGCGGAGGCGCAAGCGCCGCGCGCAATTGTTGATTGGTCTGCTCGAGACGATGGGCGAGTTCGCGCATGATCTCGACGGCCATCTGCGGAAACTCGGTGATCAGTCGGAAGAACGTATCCTTGTCGATGCGCAGCGTCAGCAATTTGGTCTTGGCCGTCACCGTCGCCGTGCGCGGCACGTCGCAGAGGATCGCGATCTCACCAATGATCGCATGGCGCCCGATCGTCGCAATGGCGATGCGCCCCGTCGGCGCGTCGATCGACACCTCGGCCTCGCCGTCGATGACGATATAGGCCGAGTCGCCGGCTTCGCCCTGGTTGAACAGCGCCTGCCCCGCTTCAAAGGACAGGCGTTGGCTCGTGAACGCGAGCAGCTTGAGTTTCGCGGGTTCCAGCTTCGCGAAAAGCGGGATCTGGCGGAGGATCTCGACTTCTTCCTGCAGCGACATCAGTGCATCCCTGTCCTAGTCAGCGCGTTCGGTTGAGTCTTTGGCGAAGTCCGGCGGCGCCCCAGCGCGGGCGAGGCGCCCATCGACGAACTCGAGCACCCGATCGAAGCGCTCGATCGGTGCATCGCTCGACAATACCCACACCAGCAGACAATCCGTGGGCACGCCGAGCAATCCATCCATGATCCGCGCCTGGGTCGGCGTATCGAGCGCCGCCGTGGCCTCGTTGATGATCAACAGATCCGGACGCTTGGCGAGTGCGCGTGCGAGCGCCAGTTTCTGCCGTTGCGCCGCCGAGAGGCGTGCGCCGGAGACGCCGACCTGGAAATCCAGGCCGACCTCCATGACACCACCCCGCAGGCCGCGCGCATCGAGCGTCTCGGCGATCAATTTTCCGACGCGCGCCTCGGCTCGCGCCTGGCCATACGCGACCTTGCCGTACAGAATGTTGTCCTTGATGGTCGCGGCGGCGTTGTAGTGGTTGCGCTCGAAGAACGCGACACCCTTGCCGATCGATTTGCGCAGCTCGCCGCGCGCCGCCAGCACGCGCGCCTTCAGCGCCTCGTCGATGATGCCGAGGCGGTGGCGCGCATCGACCAGCTTGAGCGGCAGTGACAGCAGGCGCGCGCGATCGCCCGGGTCGGTGGTCGCGCCGTCGGCGCCGACGCGCGACAGCAGCACCGGCAGATCAGCGAGCTCCTCCGCCGTCAGGAAGCTGTACTGCTCGAACAGCTCATGTCCCGGCGGCAGATCGGCGAAGATCTCCGTCATCGTCGCGGCCACCTGGCGACCCGCGACGATCAGCCGCGACGTCAGATCGACGCGGTCGAGGATGCGCACGATGTCGGGATTCGTGGCGAGCGCGTCGATCTCGAACCGAGCGTCGATCGGCGTGCCGAACAGCAAGTTTTCGGCGACCGTCGCATTGGTGTTGTAGCGCTCCGTATCGAAGGGCTCGACCAGCGGTTTGAGTTCGGGTGTCTGCAGGCGTTCGGCGACCGCCGCACGCGCCGCCAGCATCATCTCAGCGCGCTCGGCATCATGCTCCGGGTCGATGCGTCCGCGCAGACCGAGGTGATAGATGTCCTCGGCCAGATCGACCTGGGCGAGCAAGCCAAGCAGACGCGCATCCAGGGCGCGCTGATCCTCTGCGCCGATGGAGTCGAGATCCACCCAGCTCGCCTCGCAATCGAGGTCCGTGTTGCCGGCGCGCCGATTCTCGGTCAGCAGGCGTTGGCGCTCGCGGTCGACCGTGGCGTCGCGCGACGCCGCGCGCGCGACGCGCTGCTTCAGCCCATAGAGCAGATTTTCGCGCACGCTCGCGGAAAACACATAAGCCGACGGCCCCACATAGCCCAGGCGCGCACCCAGCTCGATCTCGCTGAGGCGGAGAAGATCGCGACTGCCGGCGCTGACACGCCCGGCAGTCGCCTCGACGAGACGCGCCAGGATCTGCGCAAAGACGTCCTTGCCGCCACCGGCCGGGCCGATCACCGCGACGCGCGCGGGCAGCGGCAATTCCACGTTCACATTCTCGAGCAGACGCAGGCCGGTCTCGTCGACGACGCTGACGGCACTCAGCGTGATCGGCCCGCTCAACCGTGGCGGCGGCGCATCGATCGCGGCCTGCAATGCGTCGTCGACCATGTTGGCCGGGCGGAATTGCTCGGTGACCTGCTCGTATTTGATCTTGGCGTCCTGGGTCTGCTGATACCAGTCCAGCAGCTCCTTCCACGGCGCGGACATTTCCTTGTTGGCCGAGAGCGCGGCCGCCAGCGCGCCGACCGTGAGATCGCCATGGATCGCAAGATACCCGCCGATCGAATAGAACATCAGCGGGATGAGCTGGTTCAGGAAGTTGTTCAGGAATTTGACGAAGCCTTTGCGCTGATAGATTTCGAACCGGATGTCGTAGATCCGGCCGAAATGCTCGGCATAATGCGCGCGCTCGAAATTCACCGTGCCGTTGGAGCGGATCTCCTGGATACCGGCGACGGATTCGCCGATCCGCTCGGAGAGCTTGCGCACCGATTTGACGCGTTGCCGACCAAGCTGATTGACCCGCCGCTGCAGCCGCGGAATCAAGTAGGCCTGCAGCGGGTAAAGCGAGATGGCGGCCAGACCCATCACCGGGTTCTGAACGAACAGGAAGACGACCGCGGTAGCCAAGGTGCCGAGCTGGATCAGCGGCTGCGCGAAGGCATCGCCCATATAGCCGCCGATCGGTTCGACCTCCGCGGTGATCATCGGAATGATCTCGCTCGAGGACACTTTGCGAAACTGCGGCAACGGGAAGCGCAAGACACGGGTCGTGAGTTCGTAGCGCAGACGCCGCAACAGGCGCTCGCCGAGCCGTCCCTTCAGGGTGTTGATGTATTGCTTCAGCCCGCCATGGACGAGAATCGTGATCAGGAAGGCGGCGCAGAGGAAGAACAGGTACTGCACCTGCTGCATCGGAAACCCGAGCACGGTGGTCGGCCACTGCATGCCTTTGCCGATGATGGCCTGGTTGATGATGTTCTTGGGGATGTCGAACGACAGGTATTGGATGGGCAGCGACACCAGGGTGAGCACGATGACCCAGGCCGTTTCTGCGCGCGCATGCCGAAGCACGAAACGCTGGATCGTGTTTTCCATGGTTTATCTGAAGGATCCTATCGCCCACAGGTTAACCGAGCGGCTCCAAAACCCACAACTCATGAGCACTCATGAGCACTGCCGGGAGGGATTCCCGATTGCGACCGTCACCGCTTCCTGGCGGCGTTCACCCGGATTGAGGATGTCCTGGCTGCCTGAGCTGACCAAGGCACCGAGATTGGATTCCCGGGCGCAAGCCCGCCACGGCCTCGCGCCTATACCCATTGGCAGCCCGAACGGAAATTTAAGAAACCCCCTCATCCGGCTTCTGGGCCGGCGCCGCACGTGCCATAGTCTCTGACAGTCACAGAGAAACGGCCGGGGATTAACCCGTGAGCGAAGCAAAACCGACATCACCGCGGTCCGGGCCGCGGGTCCTGATCTACTCCCATGACACGATGGGTCTCGGGCATCTCAGACGATGCCGCGCGATAGCGCATGCCCTGGTGGAGCGCAACAAAGACCTCACGGTCCTGATCATCTCCGGCTCGCCAATCATCGGCAGCTTCGACTTCAAGGCACGCGTCGATTTCGTCCGCGTGCCCGGCGTGATCAAGCTGCGCAATGGCGAGTATACCTCGCTCAATCTGCATCTCGATATCCGTGAGACACTGGCGATCCGCGCCTCGATCATCCGTCATACCGCCGCCGCCTTCGCGCCCGACCTGTTCCTGGTCGACAAGGAGCCGCTGGGTCTGCGCGGCGAAGTCGTCGACACGCTGACGATGCTTAAGGCCAAGGGCGTGCCCCTGGTGCTGGGCTTGCGCGACGTGATGGACGATCCGGCGCTGCTCGAGCCGGAATGGAAGCGAAAGAAAGTCGTCCCGGCGCTGCGCGACCTGTACGACGACATCTGGATCTACGGCTTGCCGCAGATCTGTGACCCGCTTGCGGGAATCCCGCTGACCAAGGCCATCAAGCGCAAGATCAGCTACACCGGCTATCTCCCGCGCAGCCTGCCGACGACGCTCAAGGCCGAGGCGTTGGAGGGATTCGGCGGCGAGCCCTACATCCTCGTCACGACGGGCGGCGGCGGCGACGGCGACGCGCTGATCGACTGGGTCATCCGGGCCTATGAAACCGATCAGCGGCTGCCCCATCGCGCGTTGATCGTGCTCGGCCCGTTCATGCAGCCGGAGCGCCAGGCCGAGTTCATGCAGCGCGTCGAGCGGCTGCCGAAAGTCCGCGTCATCACCTTCGACACGCGGCTCGAAGCGCTGATGGTCAACGCCGCCGGCGTGGTCGCGATGGGCGGCTACAACACGTTTTGCGAGATCCTGTCCTTCGACAAGCGCGCCGTGCTGGTGCCGCGCACGGCGCCGCGGCTCGAGCAGTTCATCCGCGCGGATCGCGCCCAGGAAGTCGGGCTGGTGCGTATGCTCGGCGACGACGGCCAGCGCGATGTCGGCCGGATGATCCAGGCGCTGCGCGAGTTGCCGTTCCAGCATCTGCCCTCCGACGTTGTCATCCCCGGCTTGCTCGACGGGCTCGACAATGTGAACCGCTTGGCCGCTCGCTGGCTGACCCAGAAACCGCGTGCGACCGCCCGACCGCGCCTCGCGTTCGCGCGCGATTAGGCTGGGCCCGTACAAGTCGATTGCCCGCTCGCACGCGCGGCTGCATACCTCTGCGCGAAATGTCAGATCCCGTTGTCGCCGTCGTCGTCAAGGGTTGGCCGCGCCTGAGCGAGACCTTCATCGCCCAGGAACTCGTCGCACTCGAACGTCGGGGAATGAAGCTGCGCGTCTATTCGCTGCGCCATCCCACCGACACCAAGGTTCATGCGATCGCACAAGCTCTCGCGGCCGAATTGGTCTATCTGCCGGAGTACCTGCATCACCAGCCGCGGCTGGTATGGCAAAGCTGGCGTGAAGCGCGCCGGCTGCCGGGCTACGCGGCCGCCGCCGCGATCTGGCGCCGCGACCTCGTGCGCGATCGCACCGCCAACCGCATTCGCCGCTTCGGTCAGGCGATGGTGCTGGCCGCCGAGTTGCCCGCCGACGTGACGCACATCTACGCGCATTTCCTGCACACGCCGGCTTCAGTCGCGCGCTACGCCGCCATCGCGCGCGGCCTGCCCTGGAGCGTGTCGACCCATGCCAAGGACATCTGGACGACGCCGGAATGGGAGAAGCGCGAGAAACTTGGCGATGCCGCTTGGGCGGTCACCTGTACGCGCGAGGCAGCGCGCCACCTGAATGCGCTTGTCCCCGGCAAGACGCGCTTCGTGCCCCATGGCATCGATCTGGCGCGGTTCCCACCGTTCACCGGGATTAAGCGCGACCGCGACGGCAGCGATCCGGGCGATCCGGTCATCATCGCCTCGGTCGGCCGCGCGGTCGAAAAGAAAGGCTACGGTGACCTGGTCGCCGCGCTCGGCAAACTCCCGGCCAATCTGCATTGGCGCTTCGTCCATGTCGGGGGCGGGCCGTTGCTGGACGGGCTCAAGCAGGAGGCGCAGCGCCTGGGCATCGCCGCGCATATCGAGTGGCAGGGTGCGCGCACGCAGGATGAGATCCTCGCCGTGCTGCGCGCCGCGGATCTGTTCGTGCTCGCGAGCCGCGTCGCCGCCGATGGCGACCGCGACGGCCTGCCCAATGTCGTGCTCGAGGCGATGAGCCAGCGCCGCGCCGTCCTGGCCACCTCCGCTGCTGCGATTCCCGAGGCGATCACCGACGGGCTGAGCGGCGCACTGGTGCCGCCCGGCGATCCCGACGCGTTGGCACGGCGACTCGCTGCCTTGATCGCCGAACCGTGGGCGCGCGCGGCGCTCGGCGACGCCGGAGCGGAGCGCGTGCGGCGCGATTTCGATTTCAAACGCTGCATCGGCGGCATCGCGCGGGCGTTTGATCCGGCGCCGCCCCCGGCGCCGCGGGCGGCGATCAACCGGCGCCAGGCGGCGGAGTGATGCGGCTCGTATTCTACGCGCCGCTCAAGCCACCTGACCATCCCGTGCCGAGCGGGGATCGCCGCATGGCGCAGCTGCTGATGGCGGCCCTCGCCACGAAAGGCCACGAGGTCGAGCTCGCTTCGCGTTTCCGCAGCCTCGACGCGATCGGCAATCCGCAGCGCCAGATGCGCCTCGCCGCACTCGGCGGCAAGCTCGCGCATCGCATCACGCGCCGGGTGCTCGCCCGGCCTCACGACCAGCGTCCGCGAGCCTGGATCACCTATCACCTCTACTACAAAGCGCCGGATTGGCTCGGGCCCCGTGTCAGTGCCGCGCTTGGCATCCCCTATGTCGTGATCGAGGCCTCGCTCGCACAAAAGCGAGCGGGCGGTCCGTGGAGCATGGGACACGCCGCCGTCACGGCAGCCCTGTCGCGCGCCAACGCCGTCGTGTCGATGCATGCGACCGACGAAGCCGGCGTGGCGCCCGTCGTCGCGCATCCCCTTCGGCTGCATCGGCTCAAGCCGTTCATCGATGTCGCGCCGTTCGCGGCGGCGCTGCGCAGCCGCGAGGAGCTTCGTGCCAAATTGGCCGCACATTATGCGCTGCCGCTGCGCGAGCCCTGGCTGCTCGCCGTCGCGATGATGCGCCCGGGCGACAAGCTGGCTTCCTATCGTGTGCTTGGCCGGGCGCTCGCGACCCGTCTGGAACGCCCCTGGCGGCTCATCGTGGTCGGCGCGGGCAGCGCCGAAAGCGATGTCCGCGCGTGCCTGGCGGAAATCGAGTCGCGCGTCGTCTATGTCGGCCTGATCGCGCCCGACGCCGTCGCGCCGTTCTACGCCGCCGCCGATCTCCAGGTCTGGCCCGCGATCAACGAGGCGTACGGCATCACCTTCCTTGAAGGCCAGGCCAGCGCCTTGCCTGCCGTGGCGGGAAATTCCGGCGGTGTCGGCGAGATCATCCGCGACGGGCGCACGGGTTGGCTGGTGCCGCCCGGCGATGCGCCCGCTTTCGCCGCCGCGGTCGAGGAAGCGCTCGCCAATCCCGAACAGCGGCGCGCACGCGGTACGGCCGCCTGGGCCAAGATCGCCGCCGACCACGCCTTGTCGTCCGCCGGCGATGCGCTGGATCGCATTCTCACGGCGGCGTTGCGTGGCGTGCCATGACCTTGCTCGCGATGCTGCGCCACGCGCCGACGTCGTGGAACCACAACAAGCGCCTGCAGGGTCGCGCCGATATCGCGATCACGGAGGAGGCGCGTGCGCGGATGGCGCGGCGCTTCGTGCCATCGCCCTATGCCGATTGGCGCGCACTCGCCTCGCCGCTCGGCCGCTGCCTGCAGACGGCTGCCGCGCTCCGCATCGTCGTCACCACCGACGCGCGGCTCGTCGAAATGGATTGGGGTGAGTATCAGGGCAGCACGATCGACGAGCTGCGTCTGCGCGAGGGTGATGCGTTCGACGCCAACGAGCATCGCGGGCTCGATTTCAGACCGCCCGGCGGCGAGAGTCCGCGCGATGTGCAGGCGCGATTGGCGCCGCTGCTCGCGCGTCTGGCCGTCGAAGCGAAGCCGACTCTGGCCGTCACGCATCGCGGCGTCATGCGCGCGATCTACGCGACAGCCGCGGGCTGGGACATGACCGGCGACCCCCCGCACAAACTCGATCTCTACGACACGCTCCAGGTCTTCGCGCTGGCGCCGGATGGCAGCCCGAGCATCGCGCGGCTCAACCTGCCGCTGGGATGGCGGGGTCGATCCGGAGAACCATGAGCGAGGCGGCGCGCATCCTGATTCACGTCCAGCATCTGCTGGGCACCGGCCATCTCAGGCGCATGGCGGCGATCGCGGCGGCGCTGACGGCGCGCGGCGCGCAGGTCGTGCTGATGTCCGGGGGAACACCGATCGCGGGGCTCGCGCTTGGACAGGCGGCGTTCGTGCAGCTCGCGCCGGCGCGCGCGGCCGATGCGACGTTCAAGATTCTGGTCCACCCCGATGGCGCACCGGTCGACGAATCCTGGAAGGCGTCGCGCGCCGCGCAGGCGCAGGCGATCTTCACGCGCTTCGCACCACACGTCCTGCTGATCGAGCATTTCCCCTTCGGTCGGCGGCTGCTCGAATTCGAGCTGCTGCCGCTGATTGCGCTTGCCCAGGCGCGCCGCCCGCGCCCGGTGATCGTGAGTTCGATTCGCGATGTCCTCGCGTTCAAACCCGATGCACGCAAGCGCCGGCAGATGATCGACCGGGCCAACGCGCTGTTCGATCACGTGCTGTTTCATGGCGATGCCCGGCTGCTGCCCTTGACCGCGTCGTTGCCGGAAGCCGATGCGCTCGGCGCGCGACTCGCGGAGACCGGCTATGTCGCCTTGCCGGCGACTCAGGACCCGCCCGGTATCGACGGCATGGACGAGATCATCGTTTCGGCCGGGGGCGGCGCGGTCGGGCGGCGCCTGCTCGACTGCGCCCTCGACGCGCGGGCGCTGAGCGCGACGCGCGACCGGACCTGGCGGATCCTCACGGCCGAAACCGGACTTGCGCCAAGGCGGGAAGCCGGTCTAGTCGTCGAGAGCAACCGCGCCGATTTTCCGTCGCTGATTGCACGTGCGCAGATCTCGGTGAGTCAGGCCGGGTATAATACGATCGTCGATCTCCTCAACGCCCGAGCCCGAGCCGTGCTGGTCCCTTTCGCCGAACATCGAGAAACCGAACAAACCCAGCGCGCCCAGGCGTTCGCGGCCCATGGCCTCGCGACTTGCCTTGCCGAGGACGCCCTCGCGCCGGCGACACTCGCCGCGGCGATCGACGCGGCCATCGCCCGGCCGCGCCCGACACATGCGATCCGCCTCGATGGCGCCGCGCGCGCAGCTACGCTGATCATGGATTGGAGCCGGAGATGAGCGATTGGAATGCGCTCGCCGGCGAACTCGATGCCTGGTCGGCGGCTGGCCGAACCGCGTCGCTGTGGTGGCGCGACGACGACGCGACCGCGCCGACCCCGGCGCTCGATCGGCTGCTGGAGATCCGCCGCCGCCACGGCATCGGGATCGCGCTTGCGGTCATTCCCGCCCGCGCCGTGCCTGCCCTCGCCGAGTGTCTGGCGCGCGAGCAGGACGTCGTCGCCTGGCAGCACGGCTGGGCGCATATGAACCACGCGCCGGTCGGTCAATCCAAGGCGGAGCTCGGACCGCATCGGCCGGCGGCCTTCATTCTGGGCGAACTCGGCCGCGGCTGGCTCACGCTCGACCGGGTCCTTGGCGCCGATTCATGGCGCCATGTTCTCGTGCCACCGCATAACCGCATCGGCGCGGCGGTCACCGGGGCATTGGCTAGCGCCGGGTATGTCGGGCTTTCGGCCGGTCTGGGCCCGCGTCCAGCGGGGGCAACGCACATCGTCAACGCGCATGTCGACATCATGAATTGGACGACACGCGGGTTTGCCGGCGAGGCGGCCACGCTGGGCGATCTCGTCACTTCTCTGGCCACGCACCGCAATGGCCCGGCCGACGCGACCGAGCCGGTCGGCTTCCTCACCCATCACCTCGCGCATGACGAGGCGGCGTGGCGTTTCACCGACGCGGCGCTGGGAGCATTGAAGACGCATCCGGCCGTTCGATTCATCCATCCCCTGGCGTTGTTCCCATGAGCCTGCACAGCTATCCACCCAAAGCGTTGCTCGGCGACTATCTGCGCGCCGGCTTCGGCCTGACGCTCACGCTCGGGCCGGCGTTGCTCGTCCCGTCCGACTCGGCCGCGCTCTGGGTCCTGCTGCCGCTCGCGGCGTTGTTCGCGGTCTTCGCCATGCGCACCCTCGCGCGCCATCGCACGAGCGTGACGTTAACCGCCGAGGGTGTATCGCTTTCGACCTGGACGCAGGCTAGCCTGCGATGGTCGCAACTCGAGCACCTGCGCATGGATTACTTTTCGACCCGTGGCGATCGTTCCGAGGGATGGATGCAGCTGAAGGCCAAGGGGGGTGGCGCGTCGATCCGCGTCGATTCGGCGATCGACGAGTTCGTCGCCATCGCGCGCGCGGCGGCTGATGCGGCGCGCGCCAGGGGCATCGAGATCAGCGAGACGACGCGGGTGAACTTCAGCCATCTCGGTATCTCCATCGATGGCTGACGATCTCCTGCGCGTCGAGAATATCGGCATCGATTTCCGCGTCCACGACACGACCGTGCGCGCCGTCGACGGCGTCAGCTTCCGCGTGCGCCCGGGCTCGACCGTGGCGCTGGTCGGCGAATCCGGCTCCGGCAAATCCGTGATCTCCCAGGCGATCCTCGGCATCCTGCCCAAGGCCGGCCGCATCTCGCAGGGCCGGCTCATGTTCAGCGATCCGAAGATTCCCGGCGGCGTCATCGACATCGCCACGCTCGATCCGCGCGGCGAGCAGATGCGCAAGCTGCGCGCGGCGCGCATCTCGATCGTGTTCCAGGAGCCGATGACGTCGCTGTCGCCGCTGCATACCGTCGGCGAACAGGTCGGCGAGGCGTTGACGCTGCACACCGAACTCTCCGCCGCCGAGGCCGCGGAGCGCGTCGAGGACATGCTCGCGCGCGTCGGCTTCCCCGACCCGCGCAAGGCGATGCGCACCTATCCGTTCGAATTGTCCGGCGGCTTGCGCCAGCGCGCGGTGATCGCGATGGCGCTGGTCTGCCGGCCCTCGCTGGTGATCGCCGACGAGCCGACCACGGCGCTCGACGTCACCATCCAGGCGCAGATCCTGAAACTGATGCAGGATCTGCAGGCGAGCCTGGGCATGGCTGTGCTCCTGATCACCCATGATCTCGGCGTCGTCGCCAACATGGCCGAGGAGGTCGTGGTGATGTATCGCGGCCGGGTGATGGAATCGGGCACGCGCGACGACATCCTGCGTCACCCCGAACACCCCTATCTCAAGGCGCTGCTGCGCGCCGTGCCGCGCTTCGACATGAAGCCCAATGAGCGGCTGACGCCGCTGCGCGAGATCACGCCGGAAACCGGCCATCTCCTGGCCGGGCACCGGGAATGGCCACCCGGAGCCGACGCGGCCGGGCCGCTGCTCGCGGTGCGCCATGTCACCAAGACGTTCATCACCCGCAAGGGCGGATTCTTCGGCGGTGGCGCGGAGAATCGCGTGCTCGCCGTCGACGATGTCAGCTTCGATCTCAAGCGGGGCGAATGCCTGGGCCTCGTCGGCGAGTCCGGCTGCGGCAAGACCACCGTGTCCAAGCTGGTGCTGCGCGCATTGACGCCGGAATCGGGCGAGGTGCTGTTCAACGATCGCGGCCATGTTCGCGACGTGCACACCATGGCGCCGGCGGATCTCTTCGCCTATCGCCGCCGCATCCAGTTCATCTTCCAGGACCCGTATTCATCGCTCAATCCGCGCATGACCGTGTTCGACAGCATCGCCGAGCCGCTGGTGATCCATGGCATCGGCGACGACGCCTATCGCATGGAGATGGTGCGCGAGCTGCTCAAGCTGGTCGGTCTCGATCCGCGCTGGTCGAGCCGCTACCCGCATTCCTTCTCCGGCGGTCAGCGCCAGCGCATCGGCATCGCGCGTGCGCTCGCGCTGAAGCCCGACATTCTGCTGTGCGACGAGCCGGTCTCGGCGCTCGACGTGTCGATCCAGGCGCAGATCCTCAACCTGCTCAAGGATCTCAAGCAGAAGCTCGGCCTCACCTATCTCTTCGTCTCGCACAACCTCGCCGTCGTCGATTACATCGCCGACCGCATCGCGGTGATGTGCCGCGGCAGGCTGGTCGAGCTGGCGCCGCGCGAAGTGCTGTTCAAGCGGCCGGTGCATCCCTATACGCGCGCTCTGCTCGCCGCCGTGCCCGATCCCGATCCCGATCGTCGCCTGGACCTCTCGGCGCTGATGGAAGGTCGCGCATCGCGACCCGATGCCTGGCCGCTGCCCTTCCGGCTCGACGGCACGGCGCCTGCCGATCTGATCGCGCTGGGCGACGGGCATTACGTGCGCGCGCATAGTGGTTCGCGCGTCGATGAAATCCTTGCGCGGGCGGCAGCATGAAACCCATACGTCGCGCACTCTTCGCGCTGGCGCTCGCAGGCCAGCTGCTTCTCGGCGCGAGCGCCGGTATGGCGCAGAGCTATACGGATTCACCCGCGCTCGCCGATGACGTCGCCGCCGGCCGCTTGCCGCCGATCGCGCAACGCCTGCCCAAGACGCCGCTGATCTACGCGCCCGGCGGCAATTTCGAGCCGGGCCATCATGGTGGCGAGCTGCGCGTGATCATGGGCCGCTCCCAGGACGTGCGCATGATGGTCGTGTACGGCTATGCGCGGCTGGTCGGCTACGACACGCGCTTCCACATCGAGCCCGATCTGCTCGAAGCGGTCGACACGGTCGAGAATCGGATCTTCACGCTGCGCCTGCGCGAGAATCATCGCTGGTCCGACGGTCATCCCTTCACGTCGGCGGATTTCCGCTATTGGTGGGACAGTGTCGCCAATAATCGCCAGCTCGCGCCATCGGGCCCGCCGCAGGTGATGCTCGTCGACGGCAAGCCGCCGAAGGTCGAGTTTCCCGATGCGCGCACCGTGCGCTTCAGCTGGGACAAGCCCAATCCGTATTTTCTGCCCGCGCTGGCGGGTCCGGCGCCGCTCTACATTTTCCGGCCCGCGCATTACCTGCGCCAGTTTCATGCCAGCTTCGGCGACAAGGCCAAGATCGAGGAGCAGATCAAGACGCTGCGCGTGCGCAACTGGGCGCAGCTGCACAACCGCTTCGACAACATGTATCGCAACGACAATCCCGATCTGCCGACGCTGGAGCCGTGGATCCTGCACACGCGTCCGCCCGCGGAGCGCTTCACCTTCGTGCGCAATCCGTATTTCCATCGCATCGATGCCGCTGGTCGCCAGCTGCCCTATATCGACCGCGTCGCGATGTCGATCGCGGACACCAAGCTGGTGCCGCTCAAGGTCAATGCCGGTGAGGCGGATCTGCAGGCGCGCGGACTCGCCTTCAACAACTACACGTTCCTGCGCCAGGCATCGAAGCGCGGCGAGTTCGACGTCCGGCTCTGGGACACCGCGAAGGGCGCGCAGGTCGCGCTCTATCCGAACCTCAATGTCGAGGATCCGGTATGGCGGCAGCTGAATCGCGATGTGCGCTTCCGCCGCGCGCTGTCGCTCGCCATCGATCGCCACGAGATCAACAAGGTCGCCTTCTACGGCCTCGCGCTCGAAGGCCAGAACACGATGCTGCCGGGCTCGCCGCTGTTCGAGCAGCGCTTCCGCTCCGCGCGCTACGACATCGCCGCGGCCAATCGCCTGCTCGATGAGATCGGCCTGACGCGCCGCGATGGGCGCGGCGTGCGCCGCCTGTCCGACGGCCGCGCGCTGGAGATCACGGTCGAGACCGCCGGCGAGGATACCGAGCAGACCGACGTGCTGCAGCTGATCCACGACACGTGGCTCGAGGCCGGCGTCAAACTCTTCATCAAGCCGTCGCAGCGCGAGTATTTCCGCAACCGCGTCTTTGCGGGCAAGAGCGTGATGACGATCTGGGCCGGCGTGGAGAATGGCTTGGCGACGGCCGCGATGAGCCCCGAGGAATTCGTGCCGATGAGCCAGCTGCATCTGCAATGGCCGAAATGGGGCCAGTATGTCGAGACGGGCGGCAAATCCGGCGAGGCCGTGGATGATCCCGCGGCGTTGGAGCTGACGCGGCTGAATGACGAGTGGCGTCGCGCAGCCGACGACGCGACGCGCACGCGCGCATGGAAGCGCATCCTCGAGATCCATGCCGAGCAGGAATTCACGATCGGGCTGGTGGCCAATGTGCGCCAGCCCGTCGTCGTCTCGCGGCGCCTCAAGAACGTGCCGGAGGTCGGGATCTACAATTGGGAGCCCGGCTCGTTCTTCGGCATGTACCGCCCCGACGCCTTCTGGTTTGGCGATCCGCGCCGCACCGCCGCGATGCAGTGAGCCGCAACCCGTGTTCGCCTATATCACCCGCCGCCTGCTCGTGATGATTCCCACGCTGATCGCGATCAGCGCGATCGTGTTCTTCATCATCCAGCTGCCGCCGGGCGATTACCTCTCGACGATGATCGAGGAGATGCTCGCCCAGGGCGAGAAGCCGGATGGCGAACGCATCAAGCTGCTGCGCGAACAATTCGGCCTCGACCGCTCGCCGATCGAGCAGTATTTCCACTGGGCCGCCGGGCTGGTGATCGGCGATCTCGGCTATTCCTTCGAATACAACCTGCCGGTCGCCGACGTGGTCGGCGAGAGGCTGATCATGAGCTTCGTGCTCGCGTTCTCGGCGACGCTCTTCACCTACATCATCGCCTTCCCGATCGGCATCTACTCCGCGGTGCGGCAATATTCGGTGGGCGACTACGTGCTCACCTTCGTCGGCTTCATCGGGCTCGCGACGCCGAGCTTCCTGGTCGCGCTCGTCATCCTGCATTTCTCCAATGTCTGGTTCGGCGCGCCGGTCGGCGGGCTCTATGATCCGATCTATGCGAACGAGCCGCTGAGCTGGGCCAAGGTGGTTTCCGTGCTCGGGCATCTCTGGATCCCCATGTTCGTGATCGGCATGTCCTCGACCGCGGAGATGATCCGACAGCTGCGCGCCAATCTGCTCGACGAGTTGCAGCGACCCTACGTCGTCACGGCGCGGGCCAAGGGGCTCACGGAAGGCAAGCTGCTGGTGCGCTATCCGCTACGCATGGCGCTCAACCCGTTCATCGCCGATATCGGCTCCATCCTGCCCAAGCTGATCTCGGGCTCGGCGATCGTCGGCGTGGTGCTGTCGCTGCCGACCAATGGGCCGATGCTGCTGCGCGCGCTGCAGTCGCACGACATGTACCTCGCCGGATCGTTCCTGATGATCGAGGCGGTGCTCGTCGTGCTCGGCATCCTGATCTCCGACATCGCGCTGGCGCTGCTCGATCCGCGCATCCGGCTCGGCGCGGGGTCCGACAAGTGACCACCAACACCCACAGGATCGCCGCACGTCCATGAGCACGAAGCTCGCGCATCACGTCGACGACCGCCCCTTCGATCCGCAGGAAGGCGAGCGGCTGAGCCCGGAACTCGAGCGCTATTACATGTCTTCGCAGTGGCGGATGATGTGGCTGAAGCTCAAGCGCCACCGCCTCGCCGTGATCTCGGCCGTGATCCTGGGGCTGCTCTACGCCTCGATCCTGTTCAGCGAGATCCTCGCGCCGTACGCGGCCAATACGCGCAACAGCGATTTCATCTACGCGCCGCCGCATTCGGTGCATCTCTTCCACGAGGGCAAGCTGGTCGGGCCCTTCGTGTATGGCTGGAACTACGAGCTCGACATGGACACGCTCAAGCGCGTCTACACGCCCAATCCGAACAAGATCGAGCGGCTGCGTTTCCTTTGCCTCGGCGATGGCTATCGCTTCTTCGGCTTGCTGCCGGGTTCATTCCATCTGGTCTGCCCCGCCGAGGGCGGCAATTTCTTCTGGCTCGGCACGGATCGGCTCGGCCGCGACATGCTGAGCCGGACCATCTATGGCGCGCGCATCTCGCTCACCATCGGCGTCGTCGGCGTCTCCATCAGCTTCCTGCTCGGTATCGTGCTCGGCGGCCTGGCCGGATATTACGGCGGCTTCCTCGACGCGATGATCACCCGCGCGATCGAGATCATCCGCTCCTTCCCGAAACTGCCGCTGTTCATGGCGCTCTCCGCCGCGCTGCCGATCTGGCTGCCGCCGATCTGGGTCTATTTCGGCATCACGCTGATCGTCGGGCTGGTCGACTGGACCGGCCTCGCGCGCGCGGTGCGCGCCAAGCTCCTGGCGCTGCGCGAGGAGGATTTCTGCACCGCCGCGGTACTGATGGGTGCACCGCCGCGCCGGATCATCGGGCGCCATCTCCTGCCGAGCTTCATGAGCCATCTCATCGCCGTCGCCACCTTGCACATCCCGGAGATGATCCTGGCGGAGACCGCCTTGTCCTTCCTCGGCCTCGGGCTGCGGCCGCCAGTGACGTCCTGGGGCGTGCTGCTCACGGAGGCGCAGAACATCAACGCGGTCGCGCTCTATCCCTGGCTGCTGCTGCCGATGGTGCCGGTCGTGATCACCGTGCTCGCCTTCAACTTCCTCGGCGACGGCCTGCGCGACGCGGCCGATCCGTACAAGTAGCTGGATCGAGGCGCCGCACTCGCACGTCCCCTCCTGTTCGCGGCACGCGAAAAGGAGGGGTGGCAGCGCGCGTCAGCGCGCTGACGGGGAGGTTTCGTGGGACCAGTGTAGGTCAGACCTCTTCGCGTTCAAGGCACCTCCCCGGCCGCTGCGCGGCCACCCCTCCTTCCGCGTGCCGCGGCAGGAGGGGATGAGTCGGGCGCCACACGCGCGGCTGCTCGAACTCAGCGGCGCTCCAGCCACAGGCTCGATTCATAGGCGCCCGCTTGCAGCGGCAGCTTGGCGGCGACGCTCGCGGTGATCCACTCGGGCCGGCGCGTCACGACGTAGCGCGACGTCCACACGATCCGCCACGCACCACCCGTCAGCAGACAAGCGAGCGCGTTCTGCTCGTTGTAGCCGCGCCAGCGCCACGATTCGGGATAGGCATCGGGCAGGAATACGTCGTGGACATGCACGAGCACGCCGGCTGGCAGGCTTGGCATGATGTGATTGAACAACAGATCGACGTCGCTGCCGGGCATCAGCACATGGCTGGAATCGATGCACAGGAAATCGCCGGCGCGCAGCGTCGCGCTCGCCGCTTCGGGCGCCTGCTGGATCGGCGCGCGGATGATGTCGATCGCCAGGCCGGCGAGATCGGCGCGCGGCGCCGGATCGATCGCGGTCAGCTTCGTGGCGAGTCCGCCATCGGCGATGGCGCGCGCGAGCACGCGTGTCGAATGGCCCGAGCCGATCTCGACGATTCGCGGTGGCGCGCGACGGCGCAGCAGCGTGTACGCGACGATCGCGTCGAGGCGGGGGAACCAATCCTGCTCGAAGCGCGGCGCCGGCGGCGTCCCACCGAAACGCGCGAACTCGGCGGCGAATGCGCCGGCGTCGCGCAGCAAATCCTGCATGTCCGCGTCCGCTTCGGCGAAGCACGGCTCGAGCGCGGGGTAGCTCGCGCGCGGCGCGGCGCTGCCGGCGTAGCGATGGGGAATGAACCAGCCGCGCGGCGCGCCGAGCAGCGTGGCGAGGCCGAGGCCGAAGCGGCGAAACGCGCGCGTCACGAGAAGCGGATCAAGGCGTGAGGGTCATGCCCTCGACGGCGACGATCGTGCCGGGCCGGCGCGCATCGGCGGCGGCCGCGATCACGTCCATCGTCGCGTCGTCATTGCCGGGATCATGGTGGAAGATCGCGAGGCGTCGCGCCCCCGCGGCGTCGCACAGCCGTACGCCCTCTTCCCATGTCGAGTGGCCCCAGCCGACATGCTTGGCGAATTGCGCGTCGGTGTAGGTGCAATCGTAGACGACGAGATCGGCGCCCTTGATCAGCGCGAGCACGTTCTCGTCGGGCTTGCCCGGCACATGCTCGGTATCCGTCACGTAGCAGATCGACTTGCCGCCGTGCTCGATGCGGTAGCCGGTCGCGCCATTGGGATGGTTGAGTCGCGCCGTCTTGATCCGCACGCCGGCGCCGAGATCGAGGACCTCACCGGCGCGGAAATCATTGAACTTGAGATCGGCGCCGAACACCGTCATCGGGATCGGAAACAGCGGCTCGCGCATCATCTCCGACAACACGTAATGCAGCGTGTGATTGGGCAGGAGATGCCCGGCCCAGAGCCGGAACCGATTGGTGGTCGCATAGGCCGAGCTGAAGAACGGCAGGCCGCAGATGTGATCGAAATGCGTGTGCGTGAACAGGATGTCGCCATCGACCTGGCCCGCGGCGTCGAGCTTGAGTCCGAGGCGCCGCAAGCCGGTGCCGCCATCGAGGATCAGCAGCCGGCCGCCGATGCGGATCTCGAGGCACGCCGTGTTGCCGCCGTAGCGCATCGTATCGGAGCCGGGACAGGCGATCGAGCCGCGTACGCCCCAGAAGGTGACAGAGAGCCCGGCCATGATGTGGCCCGCCCCTAACGCGCGAGCCGGTAACCGCCGGCGGATGTCAACAGCAGCGCCGCCGCGGGATCGCGTTCCATCTTCTGACGCAGGCGATAGATGTGTGTCTCGAGCGTGTGGGTGTTCACGCCGGCGTTGTAGCCCCAGACCTCGCCCAGCAAGGTCTCGCGCGACACCGGCTCAGCGCCCGCGCGATAGAGATAGCGCAGGATCGCGGCTTCCTTCTCGGTGAGCCGGATCTTCTTGCGCGTCGTCGCATCGACGAGAAGCTTGTGCGCGGGTTGGAAGAGATACGGGCCGATGACGAACTCGGCATCCTCGGACGCCTCGTGCTGGCGCAGCTGCGCGCGCAGCCGCGCGAGCAGCTCGCCGAGGCGGAAGGGCTTGGCGATGTAGTCGTTGGCGCCGGCGTCGAGCCCGGCGACCGTATCGGTTTCGGTGGCGGCGCCGGTCAACATGATCACCGGCGCCGTGACGCCGGCGGCGCGCAGCTGACGACACACGTCGCGGCCATCCATGTCGGGCAGCCCGACATCGAGCAGGATCGCATCGAAATGCCCGTCCTTGCCGGCGGTGATCCCATCTGCGCCGGTCGACACTTCGACGGTCGCGTAGTCGCCGGCAAGTTGCTCGGCCAGGGCCTGACGCAATTGCTGGTCGTCATCAACGAGGAGGATGCGCTTGGCGCCGCTCATGATCTTGGCCTTGTAGCACGCAGACACGGCGCAGAGCCAAGGTTGCGCTGGGTAGATTCTGCCGGGGCTTTTCTGCCGCCCGCACCGATCCCAAGGACCTAAGCCGTTGGAAGCAAGCGCACTCCGATCTGGCCCCGGCTTTGCTTTGCTCGCAGGAGATGGAAACCGCCGCCGCCGCACCGGGCTATCTGACCCAGCCGATCCGGCCGCTCGTCAACGACGGCGGCCGGCTCGAGGTTTCCAGCGTGCTGGCAGCCGAAACACCGACGTATTCACCGGCGCCGAAATTCAGCGATCTGCTCGCGATCATCAATCCGCTGCAGCACCTGCCGATCATCGGACCGCTCTATCGTCGCTTCACGGGGGACGAGCCGCACCCAGCCGCCAAGGTCATCGGCGGCCTTCTCTATGGCGGGCCCGTGGGTCTCGTCAGCGCGGTCTTCAATGCGATCTTCGAGCAAGCCACCGGCAAGAGCGTGATCGAGACCGCGGTCGCGCTGGTCACAGGATCTCCGACCGAGGGCAGCGTCGCCGAGCGCAAGGACGACATGCCGCCGCTTTTCGTGACGGCGAGCGCGACGCCCGAAATGCCGAACGTCAGCGCCGCGCCCACCCCGCCGCCGCCCGCGCCGGCGCTGCAGCCCAGCGTCACGCCGCCTGTCGCGGCCGCGCGACCGCCGGTCTCGGGCGGACGCGATCTCGCCTCCTACCAAGCCAATGCGGGCACGCGGCTGCCCAGCCTTGGCAGCGCCAGCGCGCCGACCGGCACGCTGGCGCCGAACCTCCCGCGCCTCGTCACGCCGGTGCTCGGCGCCGATCCGATCGCCGCGCCGCGGCCACAGACGCCGAGTGCGCAGAGTTTCGAGGCGAATTTCCTGCGCAACATGCAGCGCTACGATTCGCAGCGCCTGGCCGGAGACGCCAGAGCGGCGCTGCTCGACCGCTTCGAATAGCAGCGCCGAATTTCCCCGCTATTGTCCGAGTTCGAGGAACCTCCTGGGCACGCGCGCCTCCGCGCGCGCGCCTGCTCCTCCTATTCGCCTGCGGCGAACAGGAGGAGACGAGTCACCCCGCGACTCGTCCCCTCCTGCCGCGGCACGCGGCAGGAGGGGTGGCGGCGCGCGGCTGATCTGGTCCCCGAAAAACGGACGCCACGAGGTCTGTTAGTTTGACCCTATGGAGGACCTATGAAAGCGGGATCTGATCGGAGATACACGGCGGAGTTTCGGGCTTTGGCCGTGAAGCA